>Ga0233434_1000060_pt1 | contig 148812 bp, 161 predicted proteins | sample SI_122_August201_4_FD_182738 | JGI IMG/M metagenome (GOLD analysis project Ga0233434, IMG submission 182738) | Seawater microbial communities from Saanich Inlet, British Columbia, Canada - SI_122_August2016_120_MG | ecosystem: Environmental > Aquatic > Marine > Inlet | place: Canada: British...
GAGAATAATGATTTCATCTCAGAAAAAGAATTATTTAACGAGTTGGACCAAAAAATTGGAATATACGATAAACGCAAACAAAAGGTTTCGAAAAGAAATAAACCAATTAAGTGAAAAAGCATTTAGAATAGTTAACGACAAGATTAGACTTCTCAAAATCAACCCTTTCCGCAACAAACGAATCAAAGGTTACAATTTATTCCTGTTTAGAATCAGATTCGAAGACCAAAGAAAAGAAAAACGAATTATTTACCAAGTAGATTCATCAAAAGTAATTCTAATTTGTATATTAGATAGAGATGACGATTATAAAGGTTTGGCAAGAATGCTAAAAATATAATAAAAATTATCCACGAATATCATACAAACCAGCAGCAGTATGATGATAACTAGAATCCTTTGCTCGTTGCATCCCATTCAAAAGCATATCAGATAATCCTTTCAACGCTACTACGTACCGATGTACTCCAAAGCGATCATCGACTTGAAAGCGATCAGAAGTATAATTTTTAACCATCCACTCAAAACCACTTCTCAATTCCGCACCTGGCCTTCCTTGCAAAGCAAAAGTTAACTTTTGTTCATAATTTGCATGTTTTAATCCAGCAGCAGCAGATTCATAATTATGTTTCAATTTTTCAGGTGTTAGAGCATATCTTCGAGGGACCATATCTTTAGCACGATCTCCTCCCATTTCTTCTATTTGTTGTAATTCTTCTGAAGTATAAGGTAAAGGTTTTTGATTGAATGGTACTGCATTATCAGGCAGGGAACGTTTTAATCTAGCACAAAGATCTAATTGCCCTTTTGCAGACCGTAATCTTTCTTTGAAAGAAAAATCATTCCAATCAAAAGTCCCATAAGTCCCATTATGAACTTTCAGCTCATCCAAGTATAATACATGTTTTTCTGATTGTTTTGGGTGAATTGCCCTGTAGCCTCCAAGAAAAAATTCCATTGTGATAGGAGCAGTTTCACTGAACAATTCTCGAACTTTAAAATGTGTTCCTGCGTTCTGAACAAGATATATCCCCGCTGAAGCATCATCAAACAATTTTGCCTCTCTATCAAAAACAGGAACCTTATCACTTGAAATAGTAACTTTATCTGTTAAGCCAATAGCCGTATTGATTTGAATTACTGCACCAACTAAATAATCCGCAGAGCGAACTGTGATTAAATTATCCAAAATATTTTGTTTATACATTTTAATTTCACCAACTATGTACCATCAAACCACATTATTTATCTGTACTTTCTGCTAAATTTAAATAAGCTTTCCAATCAGTTCCTCTGAGTGATTGTTGATCCCCAGCATAAAAACCAGTAAAGAAGTTAATACTTCCATCACGACCGATTAAAGGTGCAGGTGAAGAGTAATTTGCCCCATATGAGTACAGATCTCTTGAATTGTGTGAACGAACCGCTTTACCAACATGTGCCTCATCAAATCCAATGAATTTTAGTAGTCCTTGAAAATCTGAAGGATATCTTTTTTTCTCTCTATCAATAAAATATTCCCTATCTCTATTATTTCTACGCCAAGTAGAAGGAAGTCTTTCAAAAGGATTTTTTCTCCAAGCCCTGGCCATATCAGGGTACAAGGGGTGTTCAAAAAGTTGCTTTGCTTTTATAATAAACCCATCATGGCTAATTGGAGTTCCATATTGAGCAAGATAACCTACTTGATATGCTCGGAGTTCTTCAACAAAATAAGTTACAGAATCAGCTCGTGGCCAAGGACTTAATGCATGAGATACTTCGTGAGCTAACACCCCCACTAAGAAATCAAGGTTACTTGATTTTTCAAACATCTTAATTCCTATTTTTTTATCTCTACTAGAGTGATAACCACCTTTATCATCCATTAATTCCATTGCAACACTATAACCACCTGTGGAAACAAAGTCAATAGTATTCACTAACAACTTTTTATGTAGATACCCAGAGCTATGTTCTGCCTTGTTTAGGGTGTATGCAAACAAAAGAGCACATTTTGCCCGTGATTCTGGTTCCATTTCTGAAAACCACTCTTGCCCCATTAAATTATAAAATAATCCAGGTCTTAATTTCTGATCAAATAAAGTACTATGACTACGAAACTCAGCATGAAAATCATCTGGTAAACGCAAAGTTTTTCTTACTGATTCTGCATACCATTTTTTCTTTTTTCTACGACGTAAATTTCTGATATATTTTGAAAAATAGTCTCTTGTAGTTTCTTGAACTTCTGGGTTTAGCTCATCAAACATAGTTTGAACCAGTTCTGCTCGTTGCCAAGGAAGACGAATTTTCAAAGAATTTCTATTAAGATAATTTACTAATCCTTCTACTATAATACCTTGCTTCCAATTCCGAGGAGAACGTACCCATTTACTTCGGTCCTGGTGTAAGCCAACAACAGCTAAAAAAGGCAGATCATGTTTTTGAGAAACTAAAGGTTTTATAGAAGAGTTTTTTGAATGTCCAAGTCTATAATTTATGATAAAAGAGTTCAAACCTTCATATACTAACAAATTTTGTTCAACTTTATCAGCAGAAAGTCCAATTAACTGTGTATCCAAATTAGCAGCATATTCTTGACAAAATTTTATAGACTCAACAGGCTCAATACCATGATCATCTTTCTCATAACATCCAAAAACACGAACAATTTCATTTCGCCTTGCCAACTGATCAGAACTTAAAATTCCTTCTAAATTAATTTCTTCATTCTCAGCTACCATTCATTTCCTCTAGAATACAGCTGATTTATAAATCTTCTTAGTTTAACTACTCTATAATGGTGATTAAGGCGTTTATTGCCAATAATAAGCAGTATTTTGATGCTTGGTGACTAAGAGAGATGTTTGGAAGTAGAAATTTACTTTTCCCGTACTAACTTATATCTATCACACAATATAAAATCTTTTAACAATCAGAATCACTAAACAATCTATGAATAATTTAGTGTCAGAGATATCAAAGAAACTTGAATTTACACTTACTGCTTCAATTTTTGTAGTAATAGTGATAAAAATATTTTTTGAATTATTTACTGATGCATCAGCTCGTCACATAGAACTCATTTTTGGATTTTTAGTTGCTCTCAATATTATTAATTATGGTATGTTTTATTTAAATAAAGAAAAACTTGAAATCAGTAAACAAGTATCAAAATTTGTGAATCACATGTTAACAATTAATATGTTCGTGATGGGAGTATTAATTATTATGTTAATTTTATCAGAAAATATTGTTGAATCAGGATGGTTAATAGCAAAAATATTCAATTTAACATTGATAATTGCAATAATGATCTTAATTGCCATGCCAATCTTAATCTTTCTTTTTCTATTAATTGGTTTACCCAAAAATGAAAAAACAATAACTTCAATAACAATTGATAGGTTAAAAAAAATATTTTCTAAAAAAAAATGCTTTTTAAAAAAATACTTTTGGTCACTAGGAATTGGAGTACTTGCATCAGGTTTAACAATTGCCCATCAATCAAACTGGAGTGATTATGATGTAACTATTGTTGGATTTATTTTACTTTTACTTGCAGTTTTAATAAGGGATCCTAACTGTAATTTTTTAGAAGAAGAAGAAAAAATAGAAAGTTCAGAAGAAAAAAGTATACGATTAAGAGAAAATGCAAAAAATTAAAGATTTAAGGTATTTTTTATTCATTTTCGAGATATAAATTTTCAATTTCTTTCAAAAATGGCTTGTCGATTTGAACCAATAAAATATCAAACAACAGATTAAGTTTTAGTAGATTTTTTTGAAATTCATTAATTGAGATTGAATCAGATTCATTCATCTTTGTGTTACGGTTATAATAGAAATAAGTTATTTTTTTATTTGAAATTTCATAATCTGAATGACCAATTGCATTTCTTAAATGTTCGTTTAATCGCAAAAATAAAGTTTTAAAACTGTTATAATTTTCATCATCAAGAATCTCTGTTTGTAATTTGCTTAATACCAAATAAGGAAGATCTTTACCTAATTTGAGTTTAATAATTTCTTCAAATAAGAATAGAATAGATTCTGAATATGTTAAATAGGATAAAAGTTTAAATCGCAATCCTATATCTAAATTATTTAATTTACAAAGTTCATTCTCAGCAATACTTGTTCTTAAAATATTTTTTATCTTTCTTTCATTTCGGTCTAAATATTTGGATAAATCAACATTACTGTTATTACTTAAATTTGGATAACGCGAGATTAATTTATGAAACCCATCCTTTTTTAACTGATCAAATAATTTTAAAGATAATTTGATATATTCTTCTATCTCTTCCTTATCATTATTGTCAAAATATTTTAACCAAAAACTATATTTATCAATAGTTAAAGTTTTTCTTAGTTCTTCTAAATGTTGAGATTTTGTTTTCATTTTTTTCAAACCAAATAGTTTACTCACTATCTCGGATATCAACTAAATCTTCAGTTACTTCAAGTGCATTCTCTAAACGAGTAATATCATGAGATCCGCAAAATCTTTCTACTTGAATTCCTTTTTTCCTATCAAGATATTTTTGCAAATATCCTGCTTCTGTACGTGATCCAAAAGGTACATCTTCTAAAGACCAAACAGACTTTATTTTACCTGTATACAAAGGATCAAAACAACGAAATGAATCAACCCCTATAAACACAATAGGTCCGGCACATGCAGATAGGAAAGCAGAGAAAGCAGTTGCAGAATATATCTCTGAAATAGACTCATCAGAAATTATTTGTAACTGATTTGCAAAATACTCAAATCCAAATGCTGCTCCAGCGAGTACCGCTGTACCTAATAAAAATTTAACACTAGAACGAAGTACCTTATGTTTATACAAAAATTGATGTGCCTCATTTACACCTGTAGGATGTATAGTTGATGACCCAAATCCAGTTATTTTTGTATAATCAAAATAAGAATCTTTACCGCCTTGGTTTACACAAAAAATTTCTGTCCTACAACCTTCATTACTCACTCGTCTATATGTTCTACCAAATCTTCCACTACTATAACCAACACCAGTTAATGCATTATCTAAAAGTTTAACATATTCTCCTGAAAGTGGCAAACTATCTGAATTCAATTTTTCAAAATCTCGCTTAAATCCACTTAAAGCAAATTGTCTTTGAAATGAATTATCTAATGATCTATTAATTACCATGTTTTATGGCCACCCAGAACTCTTAAGTTATTTGACAGATTTCTACTTTATAAAGTTATTTGTCAAGCAAGATCAAGCCACTGGTCAAACCTAGCAAGCATATATAAGTAAATACACAAAATAAACATTCTATGCCAATAACCAAATCTCCATTCAAACTTGTATCTAAGTTCAAACCAGCTGGAGGTCAACCAGCTGCAATCAAAAAACTAGTAGCTGGATACAAAAAACACAAAATGCAAACTTTGCTAGGGATAACTGGCAGTGGGAAAACATTTTGTATGGCAAACTTGATTCAAAATGTAGGAGTACCAACTTTAGTTCTCGCACACAACAAAACACTAGCTGCTCAGTTATATGAAGAACTCAGATTAATGTTTCCTGAAAACAGAGTTGAATACTTCATTTCTTATTACGATTACTATCAACCAGAATCTTACATCCCAACATCAGACACTTACATCGAAAAGGATGCCAGTATCAATGAGCAAATTGAAAAAATGCGTCTAAGAACTACAGCATCACTATTATCCAGAAAAGATGTAATTGTTGTTGCTAGTATCTCATGTATCTATGGTTTAGGAAACCCTGAAAATTTCAGACAACTTTCTCTTGCACTAAAAAAAGGTCAAAAGATCACAAGACGCAAAATTATCAAACATTTAGTTGCAATGCAATATGAAAGAACACCTGGTGCAATTGAATCTGGAAAATTCAGACTCAAAGGTGATACAATTGAAGTGTTTCCAGCCTATGATGACCATTATTTAAGAATCGAACTTTGGGATGACCAAGTTGATTCAATTACTGAACGTCATAAAGTAACAGCGGAAAAAATCACTGACTTAACTGAGTTCACAGTTTATCCTGCAAAACAATTCGTAGTTCCCGAAGAAAAAACCATTAATGCTATTGAAGAAATTAAAGATGAATTAAAATATCGTCTGCCAGAATTACAAGAACTTGAAAAACAAAGGTTAAAACAACGAGTAAAATACGATTTAGAAATGATTCAAGAGCTAGGTTATTGTTCAGGGATTGAAAATTACAGTCGACATTTTGAAGGACGAAAAGAAGGAACTCCACCGCACACTTTGCTCAACTACTTCCCAGATGACTTTATGTTAATTATCGACGAGAGCCATCAAACAATTCCACAATCACATGCAATGTATAAAGGTGATTATGCAAGAAAAAAGAATCTAATTGATTTTGGATTCAGATTACCGAGCGCATTTGATAACCGACCATTAAAATTCAAAGAGTTTGAAAAATTCTTTAATCATGTTGTTTGTGTGTCAGCAACTCCAGCTAATTATGAGATGGAAGAATCTGGCCAAGTTGTAGAATTAATTATTCGTCCAACTGGGTTACTTGATCCAACAATTGAGATCAAACCAATTGATGGACAAATTCAAGATCTACTCAAACAAATTGCAGCAACCACAATGAAAGGTGATCGAACTTTAATCACCACTTTAACAAAACGCATGGCTGAAGATTTAACCGATTATTTAGCGAAAGCTGGGATTAATGTGAGGTACATGCACTCCGACATTCAAAGTTTAGATCGAATCGAATTAATCAGAGCGTTAAGAGCTGGTGATTATGATGTTTTAGTTGGAATCAATTTGTTACGTGAAGGTCTTGATCTACCAGAAGTTTCATTAGTTGCAATTCTTGACGCTGACAAGGAAGGATTTTTACGAAATGAAAGAAGTTTGATTCAAACAATTGGAAGAGCTGCAAGAAACGAAAATGGTCGAGTAATTTTGTATGCTAATAAAATCACAGATTCAATTAGAAGCGCAGTTGCTATCACTAAACAGCGTCGTCGTAAACAAGAACTTTACAACAAAGAGCATGGAATCACACCAACTACTATCAAAAAAGAAGTTGCAGAAAAAACCCGTGAAGTTAAAGGTATTAAACATCTTGGTAAATCTCAGTTAGAGCAGCAAATGCTGACAATTGAAGCTGATATGAAAAAAGCTGCTGAAGGACTTGATTTCGAAAAAGCAATTGAGCTTCGTAATGTCCTCAAAGGGATGGAGTATGAGTTGAAGAATAAAGAAAGTGATCGTGAGTATCAGGATAATAAGAAGAAAGAGAAGAAGGAAGCTAGGAAGAAGAAAGCTAAAGAGAAAAAATAACCCCTATTTTCTGTGTCCATTTCTGAAGCAATTAGCTTCAAATCCCACAAAATTCTACCCATTCAACACAACTAGGCTAATTTTTATCACTTTGTAGTGAAACACTTATAAATACTCAGTGTTAATTCTATTTAGTCAATTATATTGGCCCAGGTTGAGGGGACCACAACCGTGAATATTAACAGATAAAAATCAAACATTTTTGCTGTCTTGAAAACATAACTGTTTTCTAAGAATTCTGAAAACACCCAAGGTATTGATACTTTGGTAGAAAAAACAATAATAAAAAATCTAAACTCTAGAGCTGCAGTTCCTAATCAAATTGGAGAACAATTAATTTACCGACCAGGAAAAATTGGAGATCTTTCTATCACAGAATGTATTTATGAACTAAAACCTGATCTAACTCCAATGGATCACTTTGATACAGTTTATCTTCATAACACTTTCAAACATAGTGCTAATCCAGGCAATATACTAAATTTTCATAGAAGATTAGGTTGGTCTGGGATTGGTTATCATTTTGCAATCAAAGAAGATGGAACTATTTTTTCGACAAGACCAATTGACGTTCAAGGAGCACATGTTTATGGTAGAAATAATGGGAGCGTTGGTATTGTATTAATGGATGTAAACAAATGTGCTGCATCTCAAAAAGCCAGAACTAGTTTTGCTAGTTTGTATGATACATTAACTGAAATCTCCGCAAGTCCACTTAATCTTCATTCACACACCTTTGGTCAATTTGATTTTCTTGACAAATTAGTTATAGATTTTAATAGCAAAATTGACGGCCCAAAATTTCCTAAAATTAAATTTGATGCCTCTGTTTATGACCCAGAAAATTTTATCCCCCTAAGAAATCAAATTGCTGAAAATGTCATGAGATACCGCAGAGTTTGCCCAAAAAAATCTTTAGAAGATTTTAGCCGAATTGTTTACTTCGCTGATAAATTAAAAATTTGTCCAGGTCAAGGATATGCCGCATTTGCAAAAGAAGTAGGTGCACCAAGATGAGAGACAGAATAAAATCTCTTTTTAGAAGGATTCCTTCAAAGTTTAGAGATGATATGAGATTTTATACTCCTTCACACAATACTATGCAAGCTGGATATAATCGCGGATTTCAAGAAGCATTTGGTTCAGCTAATAAATCTAATCTTGCTGAAGTATTGGCAAAAAATGTTGCAATATTTGAGGGAAACCTTAGAGGAGCATACATTGGCGTTTCATTTAGAGATTTACATGGTAGACTTCCTCCAATTGATATTAACGCCACTCGTCCTGGTTGGGCTGCATCAGTGATTAAAATCCCTGTAATGATTGAAGTTATGCGTCAAGTTGATAGTGGTGAGATAAATTTGGATGATGAATTAGTAGTTGATCATCGTTTTACTTTAGAAGATTTTGATCCTATCAGTCGCATGCCAGAAGGCACAAAAGTTCCTATTGACAAATTACTCGAATTAATGATTGTAGTTTCAGACAATGAAGCAACAAACATGCTTGCAAGCCATGTTGGAGTTCAACGAATGAATGAAACCATGCAAGAGTTAGGAGCAAGTAAAACTATGCTGGGTCATCTTCTAGCCTACAATGTTCCAAGATACACCAGTGACTGGAATGAAGATGGCAGTAACTTAACTTGCGCCTCAGACATGACCTTGTTATTAGAACAAATTTACAATGGAAAATCTGCAAGTAACCCAAGTTGTGACGCTATGCAAGGTATCTTAGAACTTGGAGGTAGTGCTCAGTTAGTTTCATTATTACCAGCAACGACTGTTGTAGGTGGAAAAATTGGTCTAATTTCTGATGTAAACAGTGGAAATGATACTCATGATGTAGGAGTTGTAAACTCTGATTACGCTATTGCAGTAATGTGTAATCGTGTAGGTTATTTTAGTACTCCAGAAGCTAAGTTCAGAACTACGCCAAAACCAGATTTTCTTAACGATCGAAAAATGGATCTTGCTTGGGCTGGAGTTGAAGCTTTGTTGGAAACATTTCATCAAAAAGTTAAGCTCCCATTTTATTTTGATTTAAACGCAGTAGCTAAACCATATTTTAATCCAAGTTCTGCCTCTTCAGTAATTTCTATAGTTTCGAAAGTAGTTCATGATGTCTACTATTATGCTGAGGTTCGGCCCGTAAAAAAATGACTAATCTAATCTATGTCGGAGTTGAGAATGAGTACCAGTATGTTCATGATGGAGAACTACAAAATATTTCAACAGATTTGGAAAGAATGTTAAAGAGGTCGTCAAAAGGATTTTTTTATAAAAGCCCAACATCTGTTAGAACTGAATGTGGGAGCGCTTTATATTCGGATGCAGGTGACCCAGAAGTATGTTCTAGTCCAGTTCGAGTTGAGAAAGGGTTTGCATCAAGAGCCACAGATGCAGTATATCTTGCTAGGAAAGAATTAATTGATTTACTCTCACAAGATCCGAAATCCGATTTAATCGGATACACTTCACATTGGAATTTAACTAATGTGTTAAAATCAACAATGCGAGTTGAGGCTATGAAAGATTTTGCAATTCCTTATGGGTTATTCACCTTAAGTCCAATCTCAGTTGGAATTAATTTGAGATACAAAAATGATCCATCACCTGGGAGATTAGAACTACTTGGTGATTATATTGAAAATTTGGATCAAGTAAAAGCCTTCTTTCTTTTTTATGCTGGGACAATGTTAAACTATGAAGAAAATGCTACTAAACTCCCTTTTACTCTGGATGTTCAAAATCTACATGCCAATGCTAGATTCAATAATCCCGTCCGTGATGGTCGGCATACTGTTGTAGATGCAGCAAAACCAGCATTTGGCCCTGCCAATTCTGGCTTAACTGCTCAGGATTGCCTTGAAGCAACTTATGAATTATTCCATGAAGGAATAAAAGCACTTGGAACAAAAGAAGAGATACAATTATTAGAATCATTTATTTATGGAGATCGAAAACTAGAAATTGATCGTTTTAAAAGATACGCATTTACTCATTTACAAAAAACTAATACTTTGAGGGTTTTGCCACATCGTGCTTTGATGCTTGATATTTATGATTATACAGAGCAAAGAGATCTTCCAGATAATCTTTCAAAAATGTTAGGAATGTTTGCAACTCAAAAATCTTATCAGACAGCAATAAACAATTCAAATCAGACATTAAATACTTCAAATCTAACATGGGAAAGCTTTACTTTTGATCAAAATAATTTTTTCTATATTTTGGGCTCATTTGAGAAGATGGTATTTGCTTCAGAAGTCCTGTCCAGTGTTTCTGATAAAAGAGAGAAAGAATTGGTATTAAGAGATATCTGTCAAAGTTTACTCGACAATGAGACTGACATAGCAAGCTTTAATCAGTTGATAACTGACGAAAACCCTGAATTAATGAGCCGGCAATTTAATAGATTGGTTGCTGCCAATAAGCCTGCCTTACAATCTGCTATAGGCCAAGTATTAAATAATTCCACTCCTTGTAACATCACAAGTTCTGTTGCTGATAGTGACAAATTACTTTCCGAAATAATGGACCGGGAACATAAACCATATATCAAAGAAGAAGATCAGTCCTTTTTTGATCTTGATTCTTTAGTTGAAAAAAGAAAACCAATTAAACGAAAAATTAGTCTAAGAAAAATTTGGCAAGATAGTGGTATGAATTTAGAGGATGAGGAAGATTATTTTTACATTCCAATTATTAGTTTGTTAGCTGGAGCTGCAATAGGTTATGTTGTTTCAAATATATTTGATCAAGAACCAAATTTAGGTCCAAAGATAGAAACTGGAATTGAAGAAATTATTGTTGGTGACCAAAATGAGTAACTTAGGTTCAATCATTAGTTCATTACTTTCAAAGTATAACTCTATTACAAAACATAACGTTGAAATATATAAACAACTGGAAGAAAATGAAGCTATTATCGAAAAAAAGGAAAAACGTATTAGTGACAATATAGCTTTTTTCAAATTTTTATCTTACTGGACTGTGCCTATGTTCACAACTTTTGCTTTTGTTAGTTATCAGTGCAGCGACAATGATAGATATCATAACAAATTAAACACTGCAACTGCCTTAATTGATCGTGGCCAAATTGAAAAAGCAGATGAAGTATTTGCAGAGATTAAAACAGATTATGCTCGAGTAGAAACAGAAGTCATCTTTTCCAAACTTGGAATGGGAAGAATTTCAGCAGATGGAGTTAAATCATATTTGTCTTCATATTATTGCACAGATCTTTCTAAACTTAATATTCAGGTACTTAGTCCAGGTATAGAGACAGGTAGTTTTTCATTTAATGGCAGTTTAGAAAAAATGATTGCAGAGGATGGAAAAGAGTTTTTAACAATTGCTGATCATGCAGGAAAGATTTTTGCAGTAGCAGAAGATGGCAATTTTATTCGAACCATGTTACCAAATCAGATTTCTGGTGAATTTCTTCCAATAAAAAATGAAGATGGATCAACTGATTTAGTCATTGGTTCAAAGCAAGGTTTAATTTACAAGTTATCAATAAAGGCTAGATTAAACGAACCAAAATTTTACTTTCTAACGTCAGAAGCAATGATTGATGTTAAATCACCTGTAAGCAAAATTCAAGCCTTTGATTACAATGGAAAAAATGCTTTGTTTTTTGCATCCGCAGATGGGTGGGTGAGAGGAATCGATGAGAATGGAGTTTCTTTGTTTGCAGCGCAGCACTCTGAAGTTGCTTTGGAAAATTTATTACCACCATTTGTTACTGATTTTGATTTTGATGGTTATGCTGAAGTTATTCATCCGCATGAGCAAACTGTTTCTATTTATGGGCTAGCCGCTGGTGATTTAGATCTTGCATCCCCAGAACAAGCGATGATCTCAGAAGAGATTGTTGGTTTTGTTGATCAAAATAATGGGAATGGTAGTGTTTTATTGCATTCAGGAGAAAAAGCCTACTTTTTTTCAAAGTTAGATTTGGAAAATTTTTCTAATCTTAGACCAACATACCAGAAGGTTGAAGCTCAGAGTAATCATCATGACTGGATGACAGTTAATGTAGATGGAAATACGGTTAAAGATTTAGTTTACATAAATAATGATTATGTTGGAGTTAATTTCTTTGGAGAATATTCAGCTAAAAGTTGGCAATTTAAAAATCAATTTTCATTTATTGGTTACGATCAACCTTCAACTCCTTTGATAATAAAAGATGTTGATGGGGATGATCAATTAGAAATAATTGTTGGGACTAGTCCAGTGGGTCATTATATTGAAGGCAGGATATATGTCCTTGATGCAAACACTGGTAAAGTTGAACACATTCTTGGTGCAGAGAGTGATTTGCTTGGAGATAACATATGGTTTGGAGAAATATGGGGAGAAAATTATTTGTCATATGTTTCGGGAGATTCCATGACTATTATCGAAGCTAGTTATTTTAATTTGTCAAGAGAAAATTGTGGAGATTAATCTATAATACAAATAAAAAATAATTACTAAATATCTTAAAAAATTTACTTACGAAGAATCAAATCAGCAATCTGTTCTAATCCTTTTTGATAGTGTAATTGTGGAGCTTGCCTATGCAAACCTACCATTCCCATTTTTTCAACATTTGTATTACTGCCAACAAAACGCTGCAATTCATTTACTTTTTCATAAATAGAGTCAGCAGCTAAAATTTGATCAAGTCTTCTTTCTACCATACGCAACTGTTGAGACTTATCTTCTTCATCATACCAATAAACCATCCTAAAACCGCCATCAAAATTGTCAACCTTACCATATTGAGGTAAAGTTATTCTAGCCATGTTTTCAGATTGATCATAAACTCCAGAACTATGACCTCTGTCAATTCTAAGTTTTCTTAACTCAGTTTTTGATTTAGTCAACGTTTCTGAAACAGAGTCTAATTTTCGGTACGTCTGTTTAAAGTCAGGAAGAGATAATTTTTTTTCTTCAAGAAAACGATTTCTCTCAACGGAAATACGATCACCTTTCTGAGCTATAGCAAAATAAGCATCCTGAATTGCAGCAGCTTCCTCTTTGATCTGTTCATAAACCGGCTCCAGCATTTCCATAACCATCTTACAATAATGTGAATAATCTGTTTCTCCCAAATTTTCAACATGAACTACTCTATCGAGCCCAACATGTACAAAAGGTTCTTGAACATTCATTAGAGTTTTATGATAACCGGATTAAAGAATCAAATCAAATGCTAGGAGACCCATGGGAAAATCTGTGTTTAAACATTGAGGCATTAATTTTAAGAGTTGATCCAACCATAACCGCACAATATGCACAATGTGTTCAAGTTACTGAATTTGTAGAAAGAGATCCTGATGGTTATCATGGCAGAGGATTATTTGTTGAATTAGATGACGAGCATATTTTTCTGAATAACACTAGCAAAAGAAAAACCTTCGAAAATTTTCCTGGAAAAAAAGTTTTGATTCAATTAGAACGAACAACTGGCTACCGACCATATCCAGAAGGCAAACTGATTGCAGTAATTCATGATTAAAAAAACAAACACTTAAATCCCTAAAGCAACTTCTAAACTACTATAACCATGAAACTTGATACCATTATTGTCTTAGGCGCAGGCATGACTCCTAGTTTGCAGCTTCCAAATGAGGCAAAGGAGAGATTAAACAAAGCTATCGAAATTTTCATCAAACATCACTCCAAGCAAATCATTGTCAGTGGAAAACATTCTTACAAATTCAAAAAATCACCAAACACAACTGAAGCTGAATTGATGAAATACTACCTCATTAGTAAAGGAATCCCACATCACCAAATTATCAAAGAAGAATACTCACAAGACACTTTTGGTAATGCATATTTTACCAGGCAGTACATTATTGATCCAAAACAGATCAAAGAATTTGCAGTTGTCACATCTGATTACCACATTCCAAAATCTGCATTTTTATTTAGAAAGGTATATGGACCAGAATATCAAATTCATTTCGTTGCAGCCAAAAGTAGTCACACTAAAGGTAAATTGCAAAAATTAAAAGTCCGTGAAGAAATGGTAAAATCCATCCTGAACAAATATCTTAGCAAGATCAATGTTGGCGACATTAAAGCTTTAAGAAAATTTCTTTACAATAAACATCCAATCTATAAAGGTAAATCAGGAATCTTGTTTGAATTGTTTAAGAAAGGGATTAAAATGCTTGAACCTGAAAAAAAATAGTCATCTAAATATCATTTGGTCCAGAAGACAATTCTTCCCTAGAATAAGCATAACTTCGACTTGAATCTTCAAGTAAGCGTTCACTATGATGAGAAAAACCAAAAGACCGCAAAAATAATTGATAAGGTTTTATCTTAGCTCTCTGAAAATGAGATTCATAATCTAGTTGTAATGATACAACCTTGTCTAAAGTATCACTGTCAGGAAATACATCATAAGAATTTGCTAATAATTCATCAACAAAATCTAAAGCATAATCAGCAGAAGCTGAACTGATATCATAATCATTTTCATTAAATAAACTTAACATCCCACGATGAGATGTTCCCCTAGGGATAATAATTGCCATGTCTGGATTCTCTTGACGTAATTTATCAGCCTTATTTGCCAAAGCCAGATCCCTTGCAATTTGTGATTTTAAAAAATGACTAACGTACTTTTTCATTGCTCCAAGTTTTTCTTCTCTTGATACATACCGAGTTTGAGCATATGATTCATAAGACAGATCAGACATCCATTTTTCAAATCCAATCTCAGCTGAATGAGGTTCAACAATATTTTGAATTCTTCCATGATCTTTAGAATTAATTGCCAAAACCTTTGGTTCAAATCCCAAACTTAATGTCCTCCACATAAAAGGGCTTCCATTTTCTCTAGTTTCTTTCCATTTATTGTTCAGTCTATTTTCATAGTCTTTTGCTTCTCTCTCAATAACTTTTTTCACTTTTCTGATCCTATTTTTAGACATTCCAAATAATTCTATTTTTTGATCAATAGTTTTTGGAGCTGAAGGAAAAATATCGTACCCAAGCAATTCAGTAATAATGATTGCATTTCGACCATCAGAAACCACTTTTTCATCTATAAAATTGCCTACAGTATCTCGATTAAATTTTTTATCATACCCACTCTTAGAATTATGAGCTCCAAAGGCTAACAATAATGCTGTTTTAGACATAAGATCTCAAAAGAGGACTGTTTTAAAAATAATTCCTTTAATTTTATAAAGAAGCCAAACATCTAACTTCTATGAACCTAACAAGCAGAACAATCACTGGAATTTGTGGGATTATTTTAGGATCAGTTTTAACAATCATTGGCATATTTACTTTTGTCACCCTATTTTATGGAATTCCAATGATTATAATCTCATTTTTTATATTATTCAACACAAAAGAAGATAAAATTGAACAAATAAAAACTAGAAAGGTAAAAAAATAATGGCAGATATGATAATTACAACTGGGAATGAAATTCCTGGAAAAAAAATTACAACAGTTTTAGGGCTTGTTAAAGGCAGTACAGTTAGAGCACGTAACATTGGCCGTGACATTGGTGCTGGCTTTAGGAGCATCATTGGTGGAGAAGTAAAAACTTATACTGAGATGACAATGCAGGCAAGAGACGAAGCTTATAATAGAATGGTTAATGAAGCAATTGATAAAAAAGCTGATGCAATCATTGGAGTAAGATTTACAACTTCTATGATTATGCAAGGAGCTTCTGAGATGCTTGCGTATGGGACTGCTGTGAAGTTTGGAAAATAAGCAAAACACACACCAAAAAACAACAGATTTTTAAAGAAAAAAACCATTTATCGTCTAAAACAGATGAAAACAATAAAAAAAAGCATAATCAAGAAAACTGCGAAGGAAACAAAGAAGCCAGTTACTACAGATTCAAAGCAAGAAAAAATAGTAAAACAAGATTTTCAGTTTATTTCAACACCAGCAGAACTGACAAAATGTTGTAAGGAACTATCTAAAGTCAAAAAATTTGCAATCGATATCGAATGTGAAAACGGTTTACATCACTATGGTACATACGTCTGTTTGATCCAAATTTCTACAAAAACTCAGCATTACATCATCGATCCATTAAAATTTAAAACTAGAAAAGAATTACTCCCATTAATAAAAATTTTAGAAGACGAAAATATCCAAAAAATTCTTCATGATTACAGTTTTGATTTAAGAATTATTTATAGTCAGTATAACAGTAGACCAAAAAACATTTTTGATACCCAAATGGCCTGCCTTTTAATCGGACGAGAAAAGTTAGGATTAGCATCTTTATTAGAAGAATTCTGCAGTATCAAAGCAGAAAAGAAATTTCAACGTTATGATTGGACAAGACGTCCATTGGCTGATAACATGTTAGCTTACGCAATTGGTGACACTAACAACCTCATATTCATTCAAGAAAAATTAATCAAAGAATTAAAAGATAAAAAAAGACTTGAATGGTGCAAAGAAGAAAATAAAGAAATTGAAAATAAAAAATTATCTTATAACGAACAAACTTTTTATGATATCAAAGGTATCAGACAACTTTCTAACAATGAGAGAGCAATTCTTCTCCGTCTTTGGCGTCTAAGAGACTCAATTGCCAAAAATAACGACAAACCGCTACACTATGTTCTTGGAACAAAAATGATGATGGAACTTGTAAAAGATCCACCTAAAGGAGACAAGGGTTGGAAATATCTTAAAGGCGCATCAAGGTATATCAAAAGCGATCCAAAACAATTTAGTGAAGCTGTTAAAAAAGCCAAAAATGAAGAAATTATGGTGGCACCAAAACCAAGGATGCGAATGACTTCTGAGCAAAAGAAAGCTTATGAAAAATTAGAAGAGAAAAGAAACAAAATCGCAGAAAAACTTAAAATCAGAGCACATCTAATTGCAAGTAACGATCAACTTCTAGATATCACATTAACAAAGAAAAAAGATTCTTTGAGAGCTTGGCAGAAGAAGTTGTTAGAGTAGTTTAAAAAGAGTTAGATTAACTGTTCTTATTGGGAAGTGGTTACTCGCCCAAAGTTTTATAAATAAACCATTACTTATGTATCACATGCATCAGCCACATAATAATTTGACAGAATGTGAGATCAATACAGGAGATCTTGTATTATTAGTGAATGAGAATTTTTCTGACCCTCAAGGTAGCATTCTTAGAGAACCGACAGTAATACTCTCTAGGTTTACCATGTATCTGGAAGATGAACCCACATATTTTCGAGGTACAAGTTCCAGATTTATCCGAGAACAAACCGAACTAATACCGGGTATTAAAGCAGCTTTAATTGAAAGAGGTCTGCCATATCTCAATTTGTTTGGCCAAGCAGATAGAATTTACATTGGAGAAGCAGCAGTTAGATATGGGTTACAAAATGATCCAATTGTAACAGAGCGATTAAGTACTAAATAATTCTAAATTACCCACTCCCCACTGGTCACCCTCTACGAAGCTTTATATAACAGCCTCTAAAATATACTTTGCAATGTTAAAAGACGACTGCTACACAGTATCAAAATTCAGTAGCGTGAGCGTCCCTTGCCGAGATATAGAAAAAATGAATCGATCTTCTGTGAGCATTTTGGTAACGCAAAGCAGTCCAAAATCTTCGCGAAACAGAATGGAATGGCCCGGCCTGACCAGCGCGCTACTGAATTTGAGGTGTGAAAAATGTTAAAAGATATTATCGTACGTGGTGCTCGGCAACACAATTTAAAGAACATCACAGTCACAATCCCAAGAAACAAGTTCACAGTAATTACTGGACTCTCAGGATCTGGTAAATCTTCTCTAGCTTTCGACACAATCTACGCTGAAGGACAACGACGTTATGTAGAATCCCTATCAGCCTATGCAAGACAATTCCTAGGAATCATGAGTAAACCAGATATCGATAGTATCGAAGGCCTGAGCCCAGCAATTTCTATCGAACAAAAAACCACCAGTAAAAATCCCAGATCAACAGTTGGAACAGTTACTGAAATTTATGATTATCTACGTCTTTTATTCGCAAGAGTTGGAACTGTACACTGCCCTGAATGTGAAAGCCCAATTAAACCTCAAAGTGCTGAAACAATTACTACCAGAATTATGGCAGAAGAAGGCAAACAACTCATAATTCTCGCACCGATTACCAGAGGGAAAAAAGGAACTCATGAACAAATTTTTGATGATCTTCTAAAAGAAGGGTTTAGTAGAGTCAGAGTTGATGGGAAAATTTACCGACTTGACACAATCAAAGATGAATTAAAACTTGCAAGATACGAAAAACATTGGATTGAGGCAATCATTGATCGAATTACAATTAATCAAGATACTAGGCTAAGACTTTCTGAAGCAGTGGAATCAGCACTTCAAAAGGGTGAAGGAAAAATGATTGTTCTGGATCCAGATAAAAGAGCTGAAGAAAATATTAAAGCTAAAAAACAGAAAAAATCATCCAGTGCAAAAAACAAAGAGCTAAAAGGTTCAAGCAATGAAGTTGGAGCGGGAGAAACCACATATTCAAACTTTGGAGCTTGTCCAAATCACCCACATATCACATTTGAAGAATTAGAACCACGAATGTTTTCATTCAATTCACCATTTGGTGCTTGTCAAACCTGTTCCGGTCTTGGTGACCATTTAGAAGTTGATCCAGACTTGTTAATACCAGACAGATCTTTAAACATTATTGATGGTGCTATTGCAATTTATGGTAAAATGGATACCAAGTGGCGAGCTCAGCAAATCACTGTTGTTGGTAAGAAATACAAGTTTGACATTTTTATGCCAATTAAGGATTTTTCTGAAAAACAACTAAAAGTATTACTATACGGAACCCCAGAACCACTGGAAGGCAGATGGAGCAACGGTGCTAAAATGCATATGACCGATGGTTGGGAAGGAATTATTCCACAAACTATGCGTCTTTATCATCAAACAGAATCAGACTATCGAAAACAAAAAATCGAGAAGATGATGCGAGCAAAGCCTTGTCAAAGTTGTCATGGTAAGAGGTTAAAGGAAACTATGCTCGCAGTAAAAATTGCAGACAATAATATCATCAACTTGACAGACCTAAGTATCGAACGATCATTAGATTTTTTCCAAACATTACCAAAAAAACTTGGAGAAAAAGATTTATTCATTGCAAAACAAGTTCTAAAAGAGATCACCGACAGATTACTATTTTTAAACAATGTAGGTCTTGGATACTTAAACCTCTCAAGAACAGCTAGAACCCTCTCAGGCGGTGAAGCACAACGTATCAGATTAGCAACTCAAATCGGTGCAAATTTGATGGGAGTTATGTACATTCTGGACGAGCCAAGTATTGGTTTACATCAAAAAGACAATCAAAAATTAATTGATACGCTTCACAAACTTCGAGACTTGGGTAACACATTAATTGTAGTTGAACATGATGAAGACACTATGCTAGCTGCTGACTATCTAATAGATTTAGGACCAGGTGCTGGAGTCCATGGTGGATCAATTGTAGCTGAAGGTACTCCAAAGCAAGTTATGAGTAACAGAAATAGTCATACTGGTAAATTTTTGAGAGGACTAGAACAAATAGCTCCGCCTAAAGAACGCCGTGAACTTCCAAAAACTTCCAAAGACGAGATTACAATTAAAGGTTGTACTGAGAACAATCTAAAAAATATCACCTTAACTTTACCAACCAAAGTTTTATGTGCAATAACAGGTGTATCAGGAAGTGGAAAATCGACTTTAATGAATCAAACATTTATCCCAGCGTTAAAAAAGAAACTTGGTTTAGTATATGACAGAGTCGGTGCGCACAAATCACTTTCCATCCCTGACGATGTTAAAACTGTGGTTTTAATTAATCAGGAACCAATTGGTAGAACACCAAGAAGTAATCCTGCAACTTACACCAAAATTTTTGATGAGATTCGTAATATTTATGCATCCACTAAAGAATCAAAAATGCGTGGTTACAAAGCTGGAAGATTCTCATTTAACGTACCTGGTGGACGTTGTGAAGATTGTAAAGGTGATGGAACAATTAAAATTGAGATGAATTTTTTACCAGATGTATTTGTAACTTGTGATGCTTGTAAAGGTAAACGTTACAATAAAGACACTTTGGATATTTTCTTTAAAGAAAAAAACATCGCAGATGTTTTGAATATGACTGTCGAAGATGCATTAAAATTCTTTGAAAACCATCGAACAATTGGCAGAAAAGTTCAAACACTTTATGATGTTGGGCTTGGTTACATTAAATTAGGTCAAAGTGCAACTACTCTTTCAGGTGGAGAATCTCAAAGGATCAAATTAACTCGTGAGCTTGCAAAACAAAAGCGTGGTCACACCGTTTATTTACTGGATGAGCCAACTACTGGCCTGCATTTTGAAGATATTCGTAAATTATTACAAGTTCTAAACCGTCTTGTTGATAAGGGAAATACTATTTATGTGATTGAGCATAATTTAGATGTTGTAAAATCCGCTGACTATGTTGTTGATTTAGGTCCAGAAGGCGGTGAGAAAGGCGGAGAAATTCTTGCTAAGGGAACTCCTGAAGAAGTTGCTAAGGTTAAGAAGAGTTATACTGGGCAGTTTTTGAAGAAGCTATTGAAGTAAAATTCAGAGTACAAAGTCGCTTTATATATCCTAAAAACACATTGGTTGTCACCTAAAAATGACGACAACCATATAACATTTATATAGGGTGGTCATTTCTAGAATATGTTAAGGTTAACTGTCCTAAAAACAGCCAAGTTGAGAAAAACAGAGTATAAGAGAAATAAACATGATAAACCAAAATAAATCAGCATTGCAGATACAAATTGAGAGATCATTAACAACTAGTGGAACTTATAATCCATCATTTCGTCAGGACAGACCAGTTGAAGATACATATGTTCAACTTCAGTTAACACTTCTTAATATGGCTGGACCGTTTACAATCGCAGATATATGTGATCCGAAAAACGCAGATTTCTTATTCGAAAAATCTGAATCTATGAGTCAAATAACTAAACTAGAAGCAAGATTTCGTGATGCTAGAATTAGAATTGACGCGATAACCGACATCTATCATTTCTTAGAAGCTTTAGATCCAAGTTATGATTTAAATCAAATAGATTCTAGTTATAAAATTCCTGAAGAACCTGTATCTCAATTTGCTAGTTCAAGAGGATTTGCAGTAGACATTGACCCTAATGATAGACAGCGAATAAATTTTGGTCCTACATATAGACCATAATTAATATTCAACTTTTTATTCTTTTACAAACTAAAACTGCTGACCATCATGCTGCATAAAAAACGTAATCTTATCATTTCTCTTCAACTGTTTTATTTTATACTCCAATTTCAAAGCCTCTGACTTGGTATCAACTTTGATTGCATGAAGAAGCTCACGAAAACCATTGGCCCGAACATATTTACTACCCTTCCCAGATTTATGAGTTTTCATCCGACGAGCCAAATCATTAGTTACACCAGTATACAAAGCATCATTTTGGCATTCAATGATGTATACGTACCAAGATTTCTCAGTTACTTGATTCAAAGGTTCCTGTCCCATACATACTTAAAATAAATTTAATAAATATAAACATTCGCCAATTAGAAAAGCAACATTTATAGAATACAGCACTAAAGAAAAAATGATGTTCACAGATACCCTACTAGAAAAAATCCAAGATCTGCCAAAAGACCCTGGTGTTTACCTTTTCAAAGATAGCCAGGGGCATATCATTTACATTGGTAAAGCAAAGAATCTTAAAAATAGAGTAAAGAGTTATTTCCAAAAATCTAATCAAAAGACTCATTCGGCAAAAACCATTGTTTTAGTAAAAAACATCAAAGATTTTGAAACTATTATTGTAAACAGCGAAGTTGAAGCACTTTTACTTGAAAACCGTCTGATCAAAAAACACAAACCAAAGTACAACATCTCACTTAAAGATGGAAAAAGTTATGCATACATTAAAATTACAACTGATGACAAGTTTCCAAAAATCATGAGCACCAGAATTGTCAAGAAAACTGGAACTTATTTTGGACCATACACTGATGGTAGCGCAAGACGTGAATTAATTCATCTAGCACTTAGAATTTTCAAACTTAGAACCTGCAAAAACCTACCAAAACGCGCTTGCCTAAATTATCATATCAATTTATGCACAGCACCTTGCGAAAAGAAAGTCACAGTTGAAGAATATCAAAATCAAGTAGATCAAGCAATTAAATTTCTAAAAGGTAATAGTAAAGATATTGCAAAACAACTAAAAATTGAAATGCAAGATGCTTCAGAGCATCAAGATTTCGAAACCGCGCTTGAAAAACGTAAACAATTAGAAGCAATTGAATATATGCAAGCAAAGCAAGTTGTTGATAAAATTGTCAGGTATGATCAGGATGTGATTGCAGCATTGGAACAAAATAACAAAACCGCTATCATTCTTTTTTCGATTCATAAAGGAGTAATTTCCGGAAAGAAAGAGTATAAATTCGAAAGTGATCCAGAACTACTAACAGAGTTCATTAAATTATACTACTCCACTAATTCAATTCCAACTGAGATTATTATCAACCGCAAAGCATGGGAAAATAACAGCGAAAAAAAGACACTTGAAGGTTATCTAACAAAATTGAAAGGTACAAATGTTAAATTCACTATCCCACAACGTGCAGATAAAACTAAACTGATAGAAATTGCTGAAAAGAATGCCCATTTCCTCTTAAAAAATAAAATTCTTGAAGAGATTAAAGACAAACTAAATCTCCCAGAACTACCTGAAACAATTGAATGTTTTGACATCTCAAATTTAGGGGATGAACATATTGTTGCAGGAATGGTGCAGTTCGTTGACGGCAGACCTAATAGACCAGGATACCGTAAATTCGAAATCCAAAGTACCAAAGGCAAACAAGATGATTTCAAATCAATGCATGAAGTTGTTTATCGTAGGTATCATAGATTGCAAAAAGAGAACAGGCCAATGCCTCAGTTAATTATTATTGATGGTGGTAAAGGGCAAGTCAGTGCAGCGATGAAAGCTCTAAAAAAATTACAACTACAAATTCCACTTATTGGTTTAGCTAAACAAGATGAAGAGATTGTGCTTCCGGATACTGAAGACACTTTAAAGTTCAAGAAAACAAGTCCGATGATGCTAATGATTCGTAAAGTTCGTGATGCAACGCACAACCTTGTGATTAATTATAATCGAACGAAGAGAAAGATGAAGATGAGAAAAGAAATTTTAGCGATTGATCAAGAAAAGAAAAATTAGAAAAATACAAAAAAAAAAAAACCTACCCTTTAATATTACCAATCGGACGAAGCATTGCAACTCTTTTAGTAATTCCAGCTTCTTCTAAACAAGCAACTACTGAATGTACATCTTTGTAAGCACCGCCAGCTTCTTCAGCAAGACCTTTCATCGATGCGCCTTTAACATAGATCCCATCAGATTCCATCTTCTTTTGAAGTTCATCGCCCTTCCAAAGACGCTTTGCTTTCATACGTGACATTACCCGACCAGCTCCATGTGCAGTTGAACCAAAAGTTGCCTCTGATCCATCTTGCCCAACAAGTAAATAAGATCCAGTTTCCATTGATCCACCCAAAATTACAGGTTGACCAACTTCACGGTAATCTTCAGGTAATTCATCAGCACGGCCAGGACCAAACGCCCGGGTACTTCCTTTTCGATGCACAACTAATTCTTTTTCAACGCCATCAATTTTGTGTTTCTCAACTTTAGCAATGTTATGTGCTACATCATAAACTAGAAACATTTCCATTTCACGAGCAGTTTTACCAAAGACTTCTGAAAAAGCTTCACGAATTCTGTGTGTAATAACTTGCCTATTTGCAAATGCCATGTTAGCCCCACATGCCATTGCTGCAAAGTAAGCTTGACCTTCTTCTGAATCAAATGGTGCACATGCAAGTTCTTTATCTAAAATACTAATATTATATTTTGGCATAGTTTCTTCAACAAACATTCTCAAATAATCAGTTCCGATTTGATGACCAAAACCACGTGACCCACAATGCACCATAACTACAACTTGTCCATCTTTGTCGATTCCAAAAGCAGCAGCTGCTTTTTCATCAGTTACATTTTCAGAATCCGCAACTTGTACTTCTAAATAATGATTTCCAGAACCAAGTGTTCCGAGTTGATTGATTCCTCGTTTACGTGCCTTAGCTGAAACTTTGCTAGGATCAGCTCCAGGAATTTTTCCTTTCGATTCAATGTGTTCAACATCTTCAGGCCAACCAAGACCTTTTTCAACTACAAAAGAAGCTCCTTCAATCATCACTCTATCAAACTCTTCTTGAGTCAATTGTAATGTGCCTTTTTTTCCAACTCCGGCTGGAACTTTTTCATAAAGTAAATGCATTAACTCTTTAATTTTAGGTTGAACTTCAGAAACGTGTAAATTTGTTCGCATTAATCGCATCCCACAATTTATGTCAAAACCGATACCGCCAGGGCTAATTACACCACCTTCTTTTGGATCGAATGCTGCAACTCCACCAATTGGAAATCCATAGCCCCAGTGACCATCAGGCATACAGAATGCATTTTGTTGAATACCTGGAAGCGAAGCAACATTAGTAACTTGATCAAACACTCCCTTATCCATTTGCGCTAACAATTCATCATTAGCATAGACGCGTGCTGGAACTAACATTCCTTTTTTGAAAGAAGTCGGTATTTCCCAAACGTTTACTCCCACATTCTTAATAGAATCTGGAACTGCAGTTTGGCTACCTGTCTCAGCAATGTTTTTAGATCCTTTTGATGTCATCATACCATGGTCGTGGTGATTACAAGCATCCTTTTTTGCTTTGATTAGGTGTCCTTCGGTGGTAAATTTCTTTTCTTCCATAGACGAAAAAGCAACAGGATTCTATTTAAAGCTTCTGATTAGAAATAATGAACTAAATTAAAAAAATCATAATAATACTTAACTTCTACAAGCCTGATAAATTTGATCTGCTGCTTCAACATACCTATCTGCGACATTGCTATACGTTTCTATTGGTACCAATCTTTCAAAAATCGCAAAGAGATCTCTATCAATTTTTAACCCAAGATCATATTCTTTTGAACCTACAAAAATCCTAAAATTTTCCCTTTTTGTCAGTTCATAATGAGCTATGGCAGAACCAATTAAAGCAGAATGCAGCTCTGGAAGTTCATCTCTTCCAACATAATCGGCAACATCAATCTCAAAGTTTCCGCCTGTCTTTTCCAATTCAGAATGAAATACATGCAGATTATTAATAGGAATCATATAATCTCTAGCCAAATTAACTCCCCTTGAATCAAGCAGATCATTAATATTACTAATAACAGGAACAACTGCTGACCTGATACCAAATAGTTCTAATATACTCTTTATCATATAGTTTGAAAAAGAACACTTTCTTTATAAAAATACCCCTAGATAATGGTGAATAATTTTTTGGAAATAAAAGACTCAGCAGCAGCAACAAAAACCAATTAACTTAATAAACTTCAATCGATTTTCTTACTAAATGAAATACCAGACATTCTGTATATCAATTGCAAATAAAGCAGGTTCAATTATCAAGAAAAACTTCAATCAACCGATGGATAAAGAATGGAAGAAAGACGAGACACCAGTTACTATTACCGACAAAATAATTAATAAACTGATCATCAAAGAAATTCACAAAAAATTTCCAAATCACGATATCAATGGAGAAGAAGAAAGTTCTTTGAGCAATGGGTCAGAGTATGTATGGGTTTGCGATCCAGTTGATGGTACTATGCCATTTTCACATGGTATTCCAACAGCAACTTTCTCTCTTGCCCTTGTCCACAATGGAATCCCAATTGCAGCAGTAGTATACGATCCATGGATTGATCGAATGTTCTACGCAGAAAAAGGAAAAGGTTGTTTTCTAAATGACCAAATTATTCATGTCAACAAAAACGATCAACTTAAACTGAGTTTTATAAGTGTTGAAACAAAAAAAAGTTTGAACCTATTTGATTTTCAAAAAGTTCAAGCCACTCTAGAAAAAAATGGAGTAAAGATTGTTCGTTTGCGGTCAATAATTTACATTGGGATGCTTGTTGCTCAAGGCCATTTTTCTGGCGTGATTTTTGGAGGAGACACTTGTCATGATGCTGCATCTCTTAAATTACTGATTGAAGAAGCAGGAGGCAAGTTCACTGATATAAATGGAGAAGAACAAAGATATGATCAAAAAATTAAAGGTCTCGTCGGATCAAACGGTCTAATCCATGAAAAATTGTTAAAAATAATTTCTCAAAACAAATAATTCTTCTACTTCCTGTTAGAGACCTACCCATAACTCTCAAAATGAACTTGCTCTTTACTCACACCAAGTTCCAACAGAATTTCTTTCATACTTTTCACAAACACAAGTGGTCCACAAATAAAGAAATCTTTTTTACTTAAATCAGATCCACACAAATGAGTTAACATGGTGGAATCAATTCGACCTGATTTCCCAATCCACACATCTTCGCCTTCAATATCTTCTTTTGTTCTACGAGTCAGTGTGTAATGTACTTCAGCATTCTGACAATGTGAAACTAAATCATTTAACCACTTTCGATAAATAATATCTTCTTCAGTTTTGTTAGAAAAAATTAAACAAGCTTTAGTTTCCAATTTTTCATCACGAATTTCTTCCAAATATGATGCGAATGGTGCAATTCCAGATCCAGCTCCAAGCATTACAATATCTTTATGCTCTTTGGGGTTAAAAACAAATCTTCCAAACGGCCCTTGTAGTTTAAAACTAGTTGAAAGAGTTACGTTTTGTAATAATTTTGAAATCCAACCTTCAGGCATTTCTTTTACACAAAGTTCAATATCTCCCCATCGACCACGTTTTGGTCCTGAGGCAATAGAATAAGCACGCTTCACTGCCTTCTCAGGATCTTTTGCGTTAGCATCTTTTCCTGGATATTCCAGCATTACAAATTGTCCAGCCTGATGCTCTAAAGACGGACCAGAAAGAACAAAACTCACAGTGTCAGGAGTTTCTTGTTTCATTGATACAATCTTGTATTCAGCTGTGTTTACCATTATTTCTTCCAAGAAACTCGAGCTTTAAATATCTTACTGCTCTAGCGCTAACGATCAAAAACACAGCTCATTTTCAGATAGCTTGTGTATCAGAATCAGATTATCTATTCAACTATTTTCCAAGATGATTAATTCCACTTATTTGATCAATTAAAGCATACTCATCATCATCCAATTCCAGATCAGCTGCTGCAACATTTTCCCTAATATCATCCAAATTAGTAGACTCAAAAATGCTTACTACATTAGCTTTTGATAATAACCAAGAAATTGCAACTTGCGCTTTACTTGCATCATGTTTGTCTGCAATTTGTTCAAGCAGCTCAAGGTTCGCTGGATTCATTAATTCAAACTCCCTATCAAAAGGATTGTGTGCAATTACAAGAATTCCATTTTCTTGACAATAAGGTAAAATTTCAGATTCCACCTTTACACGTTGATCCTGTCCACAAAGATCTCTTGGGATAAAATTATACTGAATTTGAACAGCTGAAATACCATGCCTTGAAAGCTCATTTGCTTGTTTTATTAGATCCAAATTTGCATTTCCAATTCCTAAATAACTGATTATCTCAGAATCCACTAATTCATCCATTGCTCGAATAGTTTCTCCAATTGGCACATCTTTATTCGGTCGATGAATTGAATATAAATCTACATCTTCTACACCTAATCGATCTAAGCTAGATCTACATGAGCTCAAAACATCAGCATAATTCAAATTTCCACAACCTACTTTTGTACTAACAAACAAATCTCTAAAATCTTCAGATCTCAGTTCAAACAAAGCTTCACCAATTAATTTTTCAGAATGACCTGAACCATATATTTCAGATGTATCAAGATGTTTTGCTCCAAGTGAGATAGCAAGCTGCAAAGCATCACGGTAATTTCTATCACGATTTTCATCAAGTGAAGGCTCACCATAAGGGGTGTTTACATCGCAGCATTTACCCATATAAGTTCCAATTCCTACTTGTGGCAAAGTCAGTCCAGACACAGTTTTATATCTCATGACAGCTGAGATTTTAAGACTAATTATAAAGGTTTATGTTGTAAATTAGCTATTAAGAATTATTGCCTCAACACAAACCAAATCGACAGATTAATATACGCATTTTCCTTCATTAATAATGGATGGCAACTAAGTTCAAAAAAGCGCAAGCAATAGACTACATTAAAAAATATGTCAGAGCTGCAGACTATTTAACAGCAACCCAAATATATCTTCAAGACAACTATCTTCTCAAAAAGAGACTACAACATACCGATATCAAGCCAAGGCTCCTTGGCCATTGGGGAACAAGTCCAGGAATAAACTTTGTCTATGCTAACCTCCAACGATTGATCACAGAAACAAATCAAAGTATGTTATTCGTTTTAGGTCCAGGTCATGGGTTTCCAGCACTGCAAGCTAATCTTTTTATGGAAGGAAGCCTGCAAAAATTTTACAAACAAGCTACGCATTCAAAAAAAGGGATAGAACACATTTCAAAAAATTTTTCCTGGCCATACGGTTTTCCAAGTCACAGTAACCCAGGGGCTCCTGGAGTAATTCTAGAAGGTGGTGAACTTGGATACGCCTTAGCAACCAGTTTTGGAGCAGTTCTAAATAATCCAGACTTAATTGTTACCTGTTTAGTAGGTGATGGAGAAGCAGAAACTGGTCCAACAGCAACTGCTTGGCATTGCAATAAATTTATTGATCCGAAAACAAATGGTGCCGTTCTTCCAATTATCCATTTAAATGGATACAAAATTTCAGGTCCTACAATTTATGGTCGAATGTCTAATCAAGAGTTAACAATGCTCTTCAAAGGTTACGGTTATCATCCAATTATAGTGGATGAAAAAACTGATGACAAAATGTTTAGCAGTATGTACGAAGCTACAAATTTGGCTCATAAAATGATTAAAAAAATTCAAACAGTAGCCAGGAAAAAAAATGCTAAAGCAACAATAAAACCAAAGTTCCCAATGATTATTCTAAGATCCAAAAAGGGATGGACTGGGATTAAAGAATTACATCATAAAAAGATGGAAGGAAATTGTTTAGCACATCAAGTAGTTGGAAAAAAAGCTAAAAAGGATGATTATGAATTAGAAAAGATAGAAAACTGGTTTAAATCCTACGAATTCAACAAGTTATTCTCTGAAAAAAAAGGATTTTGTAAAGAGATTAGATCAATTATTCCAAAACAGAATTATTGTATGGGATTAAACAAACATGCTTTTGCTGGAAGAATAAAAAAGAAACTTAAACTTCCAAACATCAAAAAACTATCTGAAGACTCCAGAATACCTGGAACCATTGGATCAAGTAGTATGAGAAGGGCAGGTGTTTACTTAGAACAACTATCAAAATTAAACCCTACAAATTTCCGTCTTTTCTCTCCAGATGAAACTTATTCAAACAAACTTGATGCCATTTTTAATTCAACAACAAGAGCTTTTACTTGGCCAAAAAAGTCTTGGGATACAGACTTTGCAAGTTCAGGACAAGTAATTGAAATGCTCAGCGAACATACACTTCAAGGTTTAACTCAAGGTTATGTGCTAACCGGACGCCATGCAATTTTCGCATCATACGAGGCTTTCGTTGAGATTATTAGCAGTATGGCAGATCAATATGAAAAGTTCATTAGAGTTTCAAGAAAAATACCTTGGCGACGTGGGGCTCCATCAATTAATTACATCTTAACATCTTCTGGTTGGCGTCAAGAACATAATGGATTTTCTCATCAAAACCCGAAATTTATTAGTGGAATGCTCGAAAAACCAGGCTGCATTGCAAATGTCTATTTCCCACCAGATGGATCATCTACCTTAGCAGTCTTAGAAAAATGTATGAAAACTGAAGATAGTATCAATGTGATTGTTGCTGGAAAAACTGTTGAAGCCAGATGGCTCACAATAGAAAAAGCAAAACAAGAATTAGAAGAAGGATTTATGATTTGGGATTTCATTAGTGATAAAAATCCAGACATCGTTTTCGCAGCTGTTGGTGATTACCTCACTAAAGAGGCAATTGCGGGAATTGAATGTTTAAAACAAACATTTCCAAAAATAAAAGTTAGGTTTGTAAATATCATGGAATTAACTTCAATTGGAATTGGCAATAGTGTTGGACATCACCACAAATTGAGTAAATCTGAGCAAGAAAAAGAAAACAACAAAAAAATTAATCATGTCCAAAAAGCTTTCACCAAAAACAAATCTGTAATTTTCAATTACCATGGTTACCCACATGATGTTAACTCACTTTTAATTCATTATGATAATCCAAAAAGGTTCCATGTACATGGCTACACTGAAAATGGTTCTACTACAACCCCATTTGATATGCATGTGAGAAATCAAACTAGTAGATGGCACTTATGTATTGAAGCAATTGATATACTTGCAAAGGAAGGAAAAATTCCAAAAAAACAAGCTGCTACTGAAATCAAAAAATTCCAAAAGAGATTAGCTGATCACCATAACTACATCATCAAATACGGTGATGATCCAAAAGAAATTAAGTACTGGAAATATACTAATAACTCCCAATCCTAATAACTCTTAACCAAAAACAGAAAAATTAATTTTTAGTATATACCAAAAAATTAGTTCCAGACTAATTTGTTTATGTATATGAAAGTGAATAAAATGCCAATTCCAAAAAACAAAAATTATATCTTCATTGCTGTTAATATCGGCAGCACTAGCAAAAAATATTCTGTGTATTCAAATCAAGAAGAAATAACTTCAATTAATGTATCTGAGTTACAAAAAACAAAAAATCACCAATCATTTTCTATCAATGAATTTCTAAAACAAACAATGTCGGTGAATGGATTCAATATTAATAAAAATATAAAATTGATTTTTGGAATTCGAATTGTAGCTCCTGGAACATTTTTCACTAAACATCAAATAATTAATCAACGCTTTCTTGATAAGTTAAAAAAAGCCGAACCATTAGATCCAATTCATATTAGTTCAACAATTAAAGAAATAAATGAGATCAGAAAACATTTTCCAAATTCCAAGATAATTGCTGTTTCTGATTCCAAGATCCATACTAACAGACCAGAATATGCAAAAAATTATCCATTAAATAAAAAATTAATCAAAAAATTTGACCTTTACAAATTTGGTTACCATGGCCTAGCTGCAGGTTCTGCAATATCTCAGTTAAAATCAAAAAAAATACTAAAAGCAAAAACAATCATCTGCCATTTAGGTGGTGGTACTAGTGTCACAGCTATCAAAAATGGAAAAAGTATTGAGACCACAATGGGTTTTAGCCCTCTTGAGGGAATTATGGGTGTTACAAGATCAGGTAGTTTAGATCCCACAATTCTGGATATATTATACAAAAATAAAAAAATAGATTTATCAAAACTTTACCAATACTCCGGATTCCTTGGTCTCACAGGTTCAAGTGATTTGCTTAAGATCACTGAAAAATCAAAAAATAGATCAAATGAAAATGAAAAGTTAGCTATTGATCTTTATTGTTATCAAGTACAAAAAGCTGTAGGGTCCGCAATCTCACAGATTAAAGGAGTAGATTTAATTGTGTTTACAGGTGGAATTGGAACTGGATCAAGCCTAATTAGGAAAAAAATTTGTGCGCAATTTGACTATCTCAATTTAAAATTAGATCATAAAAAAAACAAATATCATCTACCTGGAATCATTAGTGATAGGTACAGTAAAGTCAAAGTTGCTTTGGTACATATTGATGAAATGCAAGAAATTCTAAAAGTCTGCCAAAATTTTATATAAATTCTACAAAATTAGCAGTTCATGAATAAATCAAGACACTGGCCGCAAGAGTGGAACACAGATCCAAAGGTTCTACTAGTCAATGCTGGAAACGATGAAGGGATGTCCAAAATTGCCAACGATGGATGTTTTCCGGCCCTTGGTGTATTAGCTCTTGGTACGTATATTCAAAAAAATATTCCAGAAATTGAAGTTCTCTGCCGAGATGGACAGGTTGTTTCAAATAAAAAAATAATGAATTTATATGATTCTGAAAATATCACTTTTTTAGGAATCAGCGTTCTTAGTACCTCATATCAAAATGCCTTAGACCTTGCATACCAATCTGCTTGCTATGGTATTCCTGCAGTTTTTGGAAACGACCACGCAGCTCAAACTGCAGAAGCCCTTCTGAATGCTCACCCATATATTGGAGCTGTAGTAGGAAGTGAGTATGGTGAAGAGGCACTTGAAATGTTAGTTCGTGACAGTATCGGAGAAATCATAGATTTAGATTCAATTCCTCATCTTACGAGTACTTCCAATCAATTAATTAAGGGAAATCCTCGTATCTTTGATATCAAGAAAAAGCTTTCTGAACTATCGATCATCAATAGCAAACTCAACAATACTGGTAGCAGAACAACTGCACTGGATATCTTTCCAATTGTCGACCGAAGCCTTTACCCGGAAGACCACTGGGCAACTTACCTTAAACGTTACAAAGAAAAGTTTGGACATCTCCATAATGATGAAATTACTGGTGTAACTACCATGAATCGTGCTCGTGGATGTTCTCGTCAAGGACATTTAATCTGCAAACACTGCGATATGGGTTTAGACATTGCATTTTCATCACCTGAAAAGTTTTGGGAAGAAGTAAAAACTGCACACAAACAAATTGCTGCTAATGTGTTTTATGAAGTTTGTGATAGCTTTTCAAGTTTTGGCAGATTCGTAAAATCAGTCGCCGACACTAAACCAAAAGATTTAGGTTTTGATCCTCACTTTTTTGTTTATGGGCAAGCAATTGATTTAGTTAGACGTCCAAAAATGGTTGAATATTTCAAAAAAATTGGAGTTTTTCGAGTAAACATTGGGCTTGAAGCAGGTTCCAACACCACATTACAACATATGAAAGGCAAATTCGATTCAGTTGCTATCAACTATACTGCATTAAAAAAATTAAAGGCAGCTGGTATTCATGCTTATGGTTCATTTGTTCTTGGAACTGAAGCCGAAACTCCTGAAACCCTCACTCAAACAGTTAATTTTGTTAAAAAAATAGTCACTGAAGGATTACTTCAAGATTTAGAAGTGCAACCAATATTGCCTTTACCAAATAATTATTACGGAAGAGATCTTGTAATAAAAGGGATCATTTCAAGAAGAGAAGATTGGCCAAAAGATCTTGGAAGCATCTCTAGATTATACATTGACCAATGCTCCGGAATTTCTTATAATCAAGCAATCGAAGCTGCAGTAGAACTTCGTGAATTTGCAGCGATGTATGGGATTAATTTTGGCAGTGGAGTTTCAAATGAATCAACATACCAAAGTTAATCAGACAAGATGCCAACACAATATCTTTTTATACAATAGATAATACTATCAATAAATGTCTAACAAAAAAATAAATTATGATTTCAATTTGATCAACAAAGCTTTCAATATCGCATCCGAGAAACATCAAAATCAAACACGCAAAGGCAGCGATATTCCATACCTAATTCATTTAATGGATGTAGCATCAATTCTATTCCAGTTTAAAGCATCAACTGATCAAGTTTGTGCAGGATTTCTACATGACACAATTGAAGATACCCCATACACACTTGAAGAGTTAAAAGAAGATTTTAACCAACAGGTTCATGATTTTGTTAAATTTAGTACAGAAAATATGGAAGAAAAAGGTCCAGATCATTCAAATGAATCTTGGGAAAAAAGAAAAATTGAAGTTATTGAAAAATCCAAATTAGCATCCAATGACGAACTGTTAGTTATGTTTGCAGACAAGCTTGCTAACATCAGAAGTTTTGTTCAAGATTACAAGGAACTAGGGGAAAAACTTTGGGAAAAATTTAACGGAAACAAAGAAAAACAAAAATGGTTTTATTCATCATTATATCAAATATTTAAAGATAAATTTGGTCAAAATCAGGAAGTCAAATTATTCTTAGTAGAATTTGATGAACATGTAGCATCCTTGTGGCCAAAAAGCTAATTTATGAATGATACAAATGCTGTATTCCAAGTTTGGACGCATTCTTAACACCAAGTGCACTAAGTAATTCCTTAAACTCATAATTACTATTTTTCACATAGTTGTAAACCCTTTCTGACTTCGCTTCCACATCAAGTCCTCGTTGCAATACAGGGTCGTGAGTTGTAATACCAGCTGGACAAGTTCCTTTGTTACATTGCAAAGCTTGAATACACCCAAGAGACAACAAAAATCCACGAGCAGTATAAATTGCATCAGCGCCAGTTGCTAGGGCAGCTATTTGTTTTCCAGGATTGATTAATTTCCCTGAAGCTACAACTTTTAATTTATTACGAACTTTTTCTTTTTCAAGCACATTACATACTTGTTTAAGTGATGCAAATAGTGGAACCCCTACATTATCCATAAAACTCTTTGGTGCAGCTCCAGTAGCTCCTTCCGCTCCATCAACTGCGATATAATCTGGAAATACTTTTTGCTTTTTCATCTCTTTAATTAAAACTGAGAATTCTTTAATATCACCTAAACAGAATTTAATTCCAACAGGTAACTCAGATAAATCCTGAATTTTTTTAATGAATTTCACGGTGTTTTTTGGATTATCACATTCCATATGCCTTGATGGTGAAACAACGTCTTTATCCATCCCTACATGTCTGATTTTTGCAATCTCTTCAGTAATTTTCTCTTTAGGTAAAAGTCCACCTTTCCCAGGTTTTGCTCCTTGTGAAAATTTAATCTCAACCATTTTTACTTGATGAGTTTGGGCAATCTTTTGAAATTTTTCTTCATTTAATGTACCATCATTATTTCGGCAACCAAATTTAGCGGTTCCCATTTGATAGATCACATCAGCTCCACCAGACAAATGATAAGTAGATAATCCACCTTCACCAGTATTAATTGGAATTCCTGCTTTGTGCGCTCCAAGTGAAAGTGCCATAACAGCGTTTGCACCCAAGGATCCAAAACTCATTGCACTAATCATTATTGCTTTGTTAATTGTAAATTGGCTTTTTAATTTACGTTCATCTCCAAAAGTTAATGAAAATTCTTCAACATCCTTTTTTGAAAGTGGGAACATTGAATGGCGAAGCATGGTAGCTCCTTTATCGATATCAAGTTGAGTTCCAAAACTTTCAGTAGAATCGATATTTTTTGATTTACGGTAAACATCCGCACGTTCAGTTCTGTTAAATGGCCGCTCTTCTGTATCACTGAGGTAAAAATATTGCCTCATTTCAGGACCAATACTCTCCATAAAATACCTTACTGTTGCTAAAATTCCAAAGTTTCTGAGTAAAGCATGTTTTGTTTGAATATTTTTTAGATAAAAATTAAATCCAGACAAAATCCCAAAGATTACAAATAGTACTATGTATCCTGGATGCAGATAAATTCCTAGGAATAATGTGATGATTGTAATTAAGTAAAGAAATTTTGCTCCCCATTGTGCTGTTTCTTGTAAGTCAATTGCCAGGCGTACCATTTAATGTTTAGAATATGTTTGTAGTATAAAAAGTAGTCTGTTGTGAGGATAAGATAAAAGAGATTAAAAATAGTCAAAAAAAGAAAAAAAGAAAAAATTACCTTCGAAACATCCTAGTTCTGCCAATTTGTTTAGCACCTTTACGTGCAGACTGTTTCTTAAACCCAAGTTGCAATGCCCTAAACACTGATCGAATAGCAGCATCAAGTTTCCACTCATTGCTATCTGCCATCAATATTCCATGGCTACCTTCAACTTTTAATTTCACATCATATTGATGTGCAGCCCCAGTTCTTTTTCCAACTTTAAGATGCATTGAAAAATTTAATTCCTCACCAACTTTTCTTTGTAATTTCAAAGCTTCACTTCGAATTAGTGCCAAAAATCTAGCTTCTTGCAGATCATGTAAATCTAACTTTTTTAATCCACGGATATTAAGTTGCAATGGTGCTTGAATCTCTTGATGTATAAATGCACCTAGAATAGTTTTCAAAGTAACCAAACCATATACTTTACCATTTTCTTGAACTATCAAATCCCGGATATTTCGTTTATGCATAACCGCCATTGCATCTAGCAGACTATTTCCTCTTGTGATTGTAAGCAATTGTCCATGGCTCATAAAAGAATCCACAGGTAAATTCAATGGAGAATTTCTATCAACAACCGCACTTGGACTACCAATTCCACCAGCAGCTTTTCCAGGGTTCGATACTCTTTGGTTTTGCTGCATAGCAACTTTCATTACATCACGAATTGAGAGTAATCCATCTAATTCCCTATTTGTAAAAACTAATACATGGTCAACTTTTTCCTTAATCATTATTGAAAGTGCTTTTCCAACAGAGTCTACACTTTTCATTGGGCTTGGTTTTATTAAATCCAAAGATCCAACAATTTGTTTAGCAGCATCAAGTTCTAATGAAAGTTCTTGTAAAACATCAATTAATTGAACAAGACCAACTAACTTACCTTTATTTTCAACAGGTAAAGTTTGGACTCCAGTTGAGTGCATCAATTTTGCACAGTGCATTAAATCTAAATCTTCAAGAATGATCGGAGTTTTAATTACCACATTATGTGCTTTACTTGTAGCATCGTATTTACGACCAAGTAATTTTCGTCGACTAACAATTCCAATGAAGCTGCCTTTTTCGTTTAGTACAACTGCACTGCGTTTTTTATGTTTAATTAATGAGCCTACCACCTTTGATAGTTCATCGTTATTGTTAAAGGAAAGAAAATTTGTATGCATAATATCTTTTGCTTTCATAACCTGTGCCCCCGAGATATTTAGTGATTATAAAATCTCAAGTCTTAATATGAATTATTAATATTTAAATTTGATTGAACTGGAGCACAACTACTAAGCATCATCATTGCAACTAAAAGAACCATTCCTACAATCAAGATCACATTTTTTCTTGTATTCATTTTTTCACCTTTAATCTTTTTAATTAAGTAAAGGATTTAAGTTTAAAAGAGTTATGAGAAAATTGCCACAAACCCAACAGAAATCCAACAATAGCTTTATAAATCACGATCAAATATCCAACATATACAGAGATGTGGGTCATGGCGCACCTGAATCTGTAGAAAAATATCAAAAAAAACAACAAATATACAAGAATCATGAAACATCTTGTACTAACCGCAACGCGGAGGCCGAAATAAAATGGGAATGTACCAATATGTACGAAAACTTTGGAAGCAACCAAAGAAAAATTTAGCAGAACTTTACCGAGAGAGATTAATCGCTTGGAGACAACAACCTTCTACTATTAGAATTGAAAGACCAACAAGAATCGATCGTGCTCGTGCCCTTGGATATAAAGCAAAACAAGGATACGTTGTAGTACGTGAGAGAGTTATTCGTGGTGGACACAAACGTCCAATGCTTAAAGGTGGACGACGTCCAAAGCGTTACACACAAAGATTAAACTTAAGAAAAAGTTACCAAGTTGTAATTGAAGAACGTGTTCAGAAAGCTTTCAAAAACTTAGTTGTATTAAGCAGTTATTGGGTAGCAGAAGACGGAAGACATTATTGGTATGAAGTTATCTTAGTTGATCCAGATCATCCAGTAATTAAAGCTGATAAAAACATTAATTGGACTAGTAAAAAAGCAAACCAATCCAGAGTTCACCATGGAAAAACTTCCGCAGGAAGAAAATCTCGTGGTATGGCAGGAAAAGGTAAAGGATTCGAAAAAGCAAGACCATCACGTCGTGCTCATCAGCGAAGACAATAAACTAGATCAGTTGAATCAATGGGACGTTTGTTCCTTGTTCATTTTTTTTATTTTTATTTTTTATTAATTCTCAAATACTTCAAAAATTCTCAATAATCATTATATAGAAACAAACATATTAAACAATCTATGTTATACCAGGCATTAATTCCAATTCCAACAGAAGATATGCAACAAGTAGAATTTGGATTTCTACACCCAGCATTAATTAATCCAATTGCATCTGTTTTAGGTTTGAACCAGAATGATCCAAACATTCCTGCCAGAGCATACCATATTACTGTACCAATGAATTGCAACATTCTCGCACCAATTGAAGGCACCATTATTGCAAAAAATTACTCAGAAACTATTCCTAAAAAAAATGCAGAAGCACATCAATGTAACTACATAGAAATTCAAAATGCAGATTTAATTCTTAGAATCAATCATATGTCAACTCACCTAACAACAGGAAGCAAAGTTAGGCAAGGCGAGACTATTGGTGAATTGTATGGATTTATTGGAAGACATCAAGATACTGATGCACATATCCATGTGCAGGTAAAAATGCCAATAAATTCCAAACTTCAATTACTTGGCCTGCCAAATCATTGGAAAGATTATCGACGTGTTGTAGCAAATGATTCTATTGACGCTGTATTAGAAGCTAATCTTCCTTACCAAATTGCAAGAAACAGGATTTGGGCGCCACATGGCCCAAGGCAACAAATTAAAGATACAATTAGAGCTTGCATTAAAAATGAAAGGCAGCATCGTAAAGATGTAAAAGAAGTACGTTTCGATTTAGATTTCTAAAAATCAGCTCAATAAATTATTCTTACACTAAACTTATAAAACAATAAGAAATTAAAAATAACAATCATGGCAAAAATCTTAGTCGCACTTGGAATGGGTGGACACACATCACAAATCCTAAGGTTAGTTGATAAAATCGATGACAAACATGAATTATGTTATCTAATTTGTAGTGATGATCAAACTAGTAAAACTAAAATCAGAAAACCAGGCACAATTTACTATATGAAAAATCCAAGAGACATGAAAGATAAGTTTCTTGGCAAAGTTGTGTTAAAAATGATTCCAGCAACTTTGGATGCCAATAAAATATTAAGTCACGCAAAACCTGATGTTGTTCTTTGTAGTGGTCCTAGTATGGCAATTCCTCTTTTTTGGATGGCAAAACTTCGCGGTGTAAAAACAATTTTCCTAGAAAGTTGGGTACGTGTGCATCATAAAAGTCAAGCGGGTAGGTTTGTATCACCTGTGACTAATTTGTTTATTGTTCAGTGGAAGAGTATGTTGCATCAATATAAGAAAGCCGAGTTTAGGGGAAGATTATCATGAATCAAGAACCTAAAGCAGCAGATAGTGAAGGAATCTTCGAATCAGTTTTTGTAACTGTAGGTAATGGAAACTTCGACCCTCTAATCAAAGAGATCGACAAACTCAAAGCAGAAGGTAAACTTCCTGGCAAGGTTATAATTCAAATTGGTCATGGAAAATATGAACCAAAACACTGTGAATTCTTTAAGTTCGCCCCAACTTTACAGCCTTATTACCTTAAGGCAACTTTAGTTATTAGTCATGGTGGCCCTGGAACTGTCTTTGAAATACTTAGAAAAAAACTTCCACTTATTGCTTTAGCAAATCGTGATCGAACTGACCCTATGCATCAAGTAGAATTTCTTGAAGCTATTAGTGCAGAGAGTAATGGATTAATTTATTGTCCTAGTATCCAAAAACTAGCAGAAAAAATCGAATCTGCAAAAGGACACGATTTTATTCCATATCAAAGACCAGACTGTACGATGCATGAGTTAGTGAATGACTTTTTAGATAAAATAGATGCGAAAGAGTTTCGGTATAAGTAGTTTTCAACTAACTAACTTAAACTATAACATTCCATTCTACTGCAAAACACAAATCAATATAAAACAATCTTAGTGAATTAATCATATGAGTGATAACAATATGAGTGATGAAAATCTGTATATACCTATTCGCATGGAATTAAAACCATCTTCAGCTCAAGATACTTCAGATTTGAGACATAAATTATCTCAGCCAGCTTTTAGAGAAAGTTTGAGAAAAGATTTAGGATATTTTGTCCGTGAAGAACTATTACTAGGAACTCTTGAAAATGTGTTTAGAGATGATCAAGTCCCAAGTATGGAACGACTAAGGATTACTCAACTTGCACAAGATTCATATCAATCAGGTAAAAATGGTTCTGCGTTTGACAATTCAAATTTAGATACACCATATAGTGGATTAATTGCTTTGTTCCATGATTTAGGAGAGGTATCTAAATTAGGTCCAGAACTAGAAGTTAAAAAAAGAGAAGAAGAATTTTATGCTAGAATGTTAAAAATGAGATAAAAAATATCAAACATAGTATAGATCAATTTATTAAACTATTAATTTTCTATAAACATCATGAAGAAATATCTTGGCACGATTCTAATTGTAATCATTGCATTAACCACCTACACATATACAGATATATCCCTTGATGACTTCAGCAGTATAGCAAGTCTCACAGGTAAAGCAAGCGAAACCCAAAACCAATTTATCCAAGAAACAATTGATACTGGCAGCGTTTCAATTACTTTCTGCCCAAACGGTCTTTGCGAAGAAACACTATTAGATTTCATCAACAACGCAGAAGACAGTCTTCACTGTGCTTTTTATGATATTGGACTTGAGTCCGTGCAAGACGCTTTGCTTCAAAAATATGAAGAGATAGAAGTGCAAGTTGTAACAGATAATGATTACTTTCACAAGTTCCCATATAATGGATTTGTCAAACAAGACAGATCAGCTTACATGCACAACAAATTTTGTATCACAGGCAACAAAGTAATCACAGGTTCAATGAATCCAACTGATAATGGTGCCAATAAAAACGATAACAATTTACTAGTAATTGAATCACAAGAACTAGCAAATAATTTTGAAACAGAATTTCAAGAACTCTGGAGTGGAACTTTCAAAAAAGGGGACCCCAATGCATTGATTGTAAATCTTTCAACAACAGAACAGCAATTAGTCATTGAAAGTTATTTCTGCCCAGATGATGATTGTGCAACCGCAGTTGAAACCGAAATCCAAGCAGCAACTGAATCAGTTTATTTTATGACATTCAGTTTCACCCATGATGGAATTGCAAATAATATTCTAGTTAAACACCAAGAAGCAATAGAGCAAGCTACAGAATTCGATGTTAGAGGAATTTTTGAATCAAGGCAGAATTCCAAATATAGTAAATTCGATGTCTTTGATTATCAAGGGGTTGAAGTTTATACTGATGCCAACAAAAATACTATGCATCATAAAGTCTTCATAATCGATGCCGAAACTGTGATCACAGGCAGCATGAATCCAAGTAATAACGGTGTTGATGGGAACGATGAAACTTTATTAATCATCCACTCTGATGAAGTTGCCAAAGCATTCACAACTGAGTTTGAGAGAATTTTTAATGAAGCAAAAAGCAAAGCAGAATCTTAATTTCTAAGTTCAATATCGAATCAATAAATTTTCAATATCATCCATTGCAAAACTTGTAGCTTCATATCCAAATTCAACTAACCCATCATAGCCAGTTGCAGGATTTGAATCTGGTTGAGTTGAGATGGAAGATGAGAATAATAATTTATCAGGATTCCCATTTGAGATAGTAGTACCAACAGAACTACCATCTGTTGCATAAAAAGTAGTATTTACATTCCAATAAGAATTTTGTCCAGTATTTTCATAAGCCGAACAAATGAGTGTTACTTCTCCACTGTTAAATATTAATTTTGAAGAATTATATTGATCCCCAGAACTGTTAACAAATGCAGGTTGCAAATCATCTGGTCTATCTTCAAAATAATCTAACATATCATCTGCCAAATCTTTAATTTGTTGATATTGTGAGTCACAATCAATGTAAGTTAAATTTCCTGGATTTTCTGGCAACATTTCTTCAAAGTTGTCGCATAATTCTTCATCAGGCATTGTTGCCAAAGCAGCACAGAGATAAAGGTCCTCCATCGGATCTGCTGCTCCAAATAAATATCCATCATCTTTTATTCTGTGTGATCCAAGATTATCATCTTGTTGATCTAATGGATGTAATCCCTGTTCATTACATCCAAATGTTAAACTAGTAACAACTGCGGTTAATGTTACAATGGATTGATTTCTTCTGTGATTATGCATCAATCTCTATAAGTGAGTCTACATTATAAAATCAATCTTAAAAAATTGAGTTCACTCAAAAAAAGTTAAAGATAGGATAAATTCTTATGAACAAAAATAAAAACAGAAGCTAGAAACAATAAATATATAACCAAAAAAACATTCTCTAAATCATGGCATTGTTTTCCAAACACACTCATTTAATCCATAATTTTCCTAAGAACTATCCTTGGTACAAAAAAACATTTGCAAACATTATCTATTTCATTAGTGGTTTAGTGATACATCATCGTAAAAATGAGTTAACACATTTAGACATTGTTCATGCAAGGCGCAAAATGCGTAAGGGTGATGTAGTTTTAGTTGCAAATTACAGAGAACTATCAAGTCTTGCAATTAATGGAATCTCAACTCACGCAATGCTTTATTTAGGTAAAAGAAGATTCATTGGAGCTGAAGGTGATGGTGTTAGCATTTCAACTTGGCATCATTTGCATACAGAGTATGATATTTTGATAATTTTAGAAGTCCCGCAATACATTAACAATCGTAAAAAAATAATTAATAAAGCATGTTTGTTTGCAGAAAAACAAATTGGCAAACCATATGACTTTTTTTTTGAAGGAGATTATGCCAAATACTTTTGCACTGAACTAGTAAATGTCGCATTTCATCATGCTAAGTTTCACACTGGAGTTGCATCAGTTAAGCCAACCCATAATATTTTAGAAAAAATTGAGAAAAAGATGTTTAGCTCAACTTTCAAACCACTGCACCCGGACGAATTCCTTAAAGCAAATTTTCAAATCAAATTTTTATCCCATAATTTAGAATATAAGAAAGGTCATATCCATTATGTTAGTAAGAAATAAAAGAAAGGAAAGAAAAAAAAAGTGAATTTTCTAGTCACTCCAACTGCACAGAATACAACTCTTCACGACAAGTACAACCATCACCAATTTGATAAATTGAAACTGTTGATGCCTTAAATTTTATGGGCAAAGAGATATTTTCCAATAACATTTCTTTTTCTTCAAAATCAAAACAACCAAGACTAATATGTGCATGATAGTTCTCAAACGCATAATCTTTCAAAAAATTATTCAAAAATCTAGAAGAGCTCTCACTGATACCAGTTTTCTCCCCTTCAACTAAAACACTTGCATCTTTACAAGGCAGAAGGTAGGGTCTAACAATCTCTGCTACCTTAGTATGTAGCGCCAGAAGTTTATCATTAAGTTCAATTTGAAAATAAGCTTTTTTCTGCACATTTAATTTTTCATACAGACCAAATCCACTAAGTTCCAGATCTAATACAGAATAGTCCACAACTAATTGCTGCAATAATTTTTGAATCTTTGGGATTGACGTTTCTTCAACACAGCCAAGGATTAAAGTAATATGAGGCACATAGTCATTTTGACCAAATTCAAAGCGAGACTTAGCAACCTTTGCAGCAGCTTTGTTCACAGCAAAACATAAAACCTGAATTTCTTTTGGTGGTACAAGAACGATATCAATTGCTTTTATTGCCATATTAGTTCAAAATCAAGTTCTAAATAAAAAGATTTCTACCCAACCCGATCCAATATCCCATGCGCATCACTAGTTGCCAAAAATTCTCTCAGTTCTGATAAATCCTTTCGAAGCAAAAACTGAGACCTAAGTCTAGACTTTTCCCTATCAGAAACTCGAGCTAACCTATCAACTAAAATCAGAGGATATGGATAACCCAAAAAGATTGGATCAGTTGATAATTCAATTAACAATGCTGCATATTCCTTTGATCCACTAAAGCGAAAAATATGATTTGACTTTGGATGTAATTTTACAAAATGCAAATGACTATCGAATGAATGTATCCAAGCACTTTCTAAAAATGGAGACAATTTAGACAACGAAACAGTAGGACTTCCACCACTAGCAGTAAATAACTGTGAAGACTTTGCTAGAGCAACAACATTTTCTGGTAACAAAGACACAATTTTTTCTTCACCAGGATACCTAGCATCTAAAGTTCCATCTAAAACCACAACAGATCCTTCTTTTGAAGAGATTTCTTTGGCTAAACCAAGTTCCAAAAACCGCCTAGTCATGCTAACAAGTTTTGTAATCGGAGCTCGCCCAATACCTGAACGGAATAATTGATCTTCAGAGTTTACTTTTAACAGTTCATTATCCACTAAAGAACTAGCCTTACCTTTAACATCAAAAAGTTTAGCAGAGTAGACAATTGACCCATTATTTCCAGAAGCACTCACAAGTACATACGCTTCAAAAGTTTCAATTGCAGTTTTCTTTAATCCTTTGAATCCAACGGCTGCAACACGCAGATATGCTAACACAAAATTGCTGGCAACTAATAACTCTGCTTGTCCGCCATCGATGAAAAATACTTCTTTCTCTAAATTCAAATTTTGTAAAGGAGAAAAATCATCAGAATTTATTGGCAGCTGTTTTCCTTGAAATAGTAATGAGTCGTTCTGATTCAAAGGTATTGTTGCAACCTGTTTTAATGCAGATACTATTGATTCAGCTACCATAAATTCCATCAGTTATATCCAAAACAAAACTCTTTAAATGTTTTTAGTTAATTCAGTTCCAACCAACACCACTTATCCAATACAGCTGATAATGATTTCACTTTGACAGTTGAAGACAAGTTTCCAGGAGTTTTAGAATTATTTAAAGTTTAATTTGCAACTGATAACAAAAAAAAGAAAATATTAATGTTCATTATTTTAAAAGCGCATCAAGTGCCGCTTGGAAGAAATCTTTCCCTAGGGCTGTATCTGTCGTCCTATCTGCCAAATCACTTCGTATAAGAGTTGGACGAAAAAACGCTTTAGCAAAATCTGGATTTCCCCTAAGTGCAGAATAATCCCTATTAGTCAACACAGACGGTAAGCTGGCGGTTCCAAAAACATGACCACGCGGTAAAGATTCAAGGTGAAGACCATAATGTAATCCAGTGATCCTATCAGCACCCCATTCACCATCTCTGAAAACCATAACCATATCTCCAGATTTTACATATCTTTTATCTTCTGGTCCATCTGTCAGACGAAGACCAGGGACAGTTGCAACAGATCGATCACCATTCATAATCGGATGAAATACTCGATCATAACCTTCTGGCCGTGATAATTCCTCAACACTATGAAATCTGTTCAACACATTAAGTGTTCTACCAAAACGCAAAAAATTATCTGCTCCAAGATCATATTTACCTTCCAATTCTAGTGGATTTCCAGCTTCAATGCCAAAATACCGTTTAACATAGCTTCCAAACCGTTCTTCAATTGATTTTCCCATACACTCAAAATACTCACAGCAGTTATAAATATTACTACTAAAAAAAGACAAATCATTATGTGTCCTATAATATTAAAAATTAAAAAAACTTAATCTTCAGGCAGGCCATCAAACTCCTGCTTCCTTTCTTCAAACCACGCTTTCATTGCAACTGGGTCTTTCATTAAATCCATCATTTTCTGCATAGCTTCCATATGAGCAGCGTCTTTAACAGCAAACATTTCCATTCCATGTTTTTTACTCAATTCTGCCATTTCTTCAAAAGTTTCGGCTTTAAAATCTAAGTCGCAAGCACCGCCAAGTTGTTTACAGTTCATTGTTTTCATTTTATATCTCCTAATTTTTAATCAAACTTTATCAAAAGCCATCACAAAACTTTGCTTCTTAACATTAAATTCCAAAACATGTTTATGTGACCTCGCAGCTTTAGTTTGAGCCAGTAAAAGTTTATCAGCTCCAACTTTTCTTGCGATCATTGATTCAAATTCTTTCAGATCATTCTCCAGAACATCTGGAACCTGTACATGCAGAACAATTGAATCAGTTTTTTCTAAACCTGCTTCCTTTCTTTGGTTCTGAACAGCACGCATAATTTCTCTTGCATACCCCTCAGCTTCCAAAGCAGGACTTCGTTCTAAGTTCAGATATACAAATCCTCCTTTAAACCCTGATTCTGAAAATCCTTTTGGCACTTCTCGGTTAATAGTGAAATCATCTAAAACCAATTTAGCTTCACTACCATCAATTAGTTTGAAAGAATAATTTCCTTCACTATTAATTGTAGAGATAATATCAGCCATCTTTTGCGATTTAATATGCTTAATTACTTGAACTGAATTTTTACCATATTTTGGTCCAAGTGATCTCATATTAATCTCAGCTTCAATCGAAACACCTGGTAATTCAGAAAGCAAAGTCACATCTTTTACATTCAATTGCGCTTTTAATAGATCACGAACAGCTTCAACTGATTTGAAAACAACATCATCACTGCTTACCACAACCAATTCTTTCATTGGCCAACGTAGACCCATCCTAACTTTCTCACGAGCATTTAATCCAGCTTGTAACACTCCAGCTAAAATTGCCATCTGTGATTCCAACTCTGAATTATGCAAATTATTATCAACTTGTGGCCATGCAAAATGACTAATACTTTCTTCATTAAAAGTAAATTCTTCTTTTAAATTTAAAAATATAATCTCAGTTGAAAATGGACAAAGTACTTGTAACATTTTTAATCCGCCAAATAATACTTCAGCAATCGTAGCAAGTACTACGGCCTTTTCTTCTTTGCTTCCTGTTGCCAACTGATCTCTTGACATTTGAATATACTCACGAGATAAGTCAAAGAATAATGATTCAATAACAGTTCCGATTTTATCAAGTTGATATTTATTCATCATTTCAGTCACAGTAGCAATTGTACTTTGAAGTCGGCTCAAAATATATTTCTCTTCTAAACCAGTTTCCATCTGCTCAAGTTTGTTGTTCATCTCAAACGGATTGACTCCAGCTTCTTTTGAATTGGAAATCAACAGTTTGTGCACATTCCAAATAATCTTCAAAAACCGCTCCTTAACAATCAACTCTTCCCAAGAGAAGTTAGCATCTTCACCAGCATTATTTCCAATCATATACAAACGCAAAACATCTGCTCCATGTTTATCAATAACTTCGTAAGGACTGATAATATTACCAATACTTTTTGACATCTTAACTCCGTCAACATCGGTTACAAATCCATGCATATACACATTTTCAAATGATGGGACTCCCATGTCAATATGTGAGCAAGTCCAAAGCAGATTAAACCATGCTCGAATTTGATCTTTTCCTTCAACAATAAAGTTAGGTGGATAAAATCTATCCATATTTTCTTCATTATCGAGCATAATCCATGATTGACAACCAGGATCGATCCAAACATCAAGTACATCAGGCAATCGGTAATACTTTTTCCCATCTTTTTCTAAAACCACATCATCAATCCATGGTTTATGTAAGTTTTCAGGTACTGGTGTTTCTTTACTTGCTAGTTCCTTCAATTCTTCAATTGACCCAATTACAATGATATCATCTTTGTCACCATCTGCTTGCCAGATAGGAACTGGTGTTCCCCAAAATCTTTGTTTAGTGATAGAGTTATCTCTAAGACCACTTAACCAACTTCGAAATCCGTTTTTACCAGCTTCAGGATTCCAATATACTTTTTCATTGTTAGCCAGCATTTTTTCTTTCAAATCATTAACTTTCAAAAACCATTGTTCGGTTGTTCGAAAAATTACTGCAGCTTTGCTTCGTTCACCATGAGGGTATGAATGTCTAATTTTTTTCTTTGCAATTAAAGATCCATTTTCTTCCATCAACTCAATAAATTTAGCATCATCTTTTTTTGCAACCAATCCCGCAAATAATTTTGATTCATCTGGATATACCCCATATTCATTAATTGGATTAAATGGTTGCACTCCATTTCTAAGGCATAGTTCATAATCAGTATCACCGCAACCTGGCGCCATATGTACAAGTCCAGTTCCTTCATCTAAATGAACGGCGTCTGGTGACATTAAAACTGAATAAATTTTGGAATTTGTTTTTCGTACTTCTTCAACTTCTGCAAATTCTCCTTCAAACGGAGCAGTATATTCTAGCCCTTCAAATGTGGACCCTTTTACTGTTTCTATAATCTCAAATTCTTTACCAGCAACTTCTTTGATTACTTTCTCTGCCAATTTTTCAGCAACAATCCAAACTTCTTCTCCGACTTTACATTTCACATAGTCATAGTCAGGATGTAAAACCACCATTAAGTTCAGTGGAATTGTCCAAGGAGTAGTTGTCCAAATCAGTAAATGTTCATTTTCAGTTCCTTTAATTTTGAATTTTAAATAAATGGAATCATCAGTAATATCTTTGTATTCTAATTCATGTTTAGCAAGCGCACTTCCATCTTTTGGATCCCAATGCAAAGCCCTTTTCCCAAGATATAATCTTTCATTGTTATGTGCTTTTTTTATAAAACTCCAAACTTTTTCAATTCGTTTAGGTTTAATTGGTTGATCAGGATCAGAATAGTCAAGAGTTGTTCCAATTCTTTCAAAGTCTACGATCATTGCGTCCATCATTTCAATACAGAAATTATAACATTCGTTGGAAAATTTATCATAACCAAATTTTTTAATATCTTCTTTAGTTTTCAGATTAAACTTCGCCATTACTTTGTGTTCAGTTGGCAAACCGTGCATATCAAATCCTGCTCTATCCCAAACATCAAATCCTTGAAGACGTTTGTATCTCAAGACCATATCTTTGAGTGATTTGTTCCATGCGTGTCCTAAATGAATTTTTCCGCTGGTGTATGGTGGTCCATCTAAGAAGTAGAATGGGTCTCCTTGTTTGTTTCGTTTTCGCAGATGATCTACGATTTTTTTAGATTTCCAAAACTTCAAAATTTGTTCTTCATTTTCCAGAGAATATTCGTTAAATTTCATATAGTACAGGAGAGTTAGAGATTATATAAAAAGCTTGCTTGTGTATTATCAGATCCACTCCAAAAATAACCCATTAAATCAGCTTAAACAAGTAGCAACAAAGAAATCTTTAAATAAGAATCTTGTCCTATCCCTAACATGGCTGACGCAAAAAAAAAAGAAGTACCTGCACATATTAAAGAATTTTACGATCGAACTCAAAGTATTGAAAACATTATCAATAACACTAGAAATGTACATTCTGATGCATATGTAACTGCCACCAGTGTCCTTAAAGGTGAGAATGACAAACATCCAGTTTATTCCAAATTAGATGACGAAGACATTAGAAATAAATTCATCGACAAGTTAATTGATTCTTACCTTCAATTTGCAATAAAAGAATCAGGATCAAACCCTCAAACTAGTTTTGAGAAAGATGTCCTATTACAAAAATACGTAGGTATCACTAGACAACAATTAGCAGGAATTGTAGAAAAGGAAGGATCCAACTATACTATAGATACTCACGAGAAATTAAGAGAATCGCTAGTCAAAGAACAAGAAAAAAAATTAAGGCCACTTGCCAGCGGTCATCTTAAAGATGAACATATTGATGACATTCTTGAACACACTGGAACTAAACAATACTTCAACAAAAATGTACTAGAATTAGAAAAAGCTGCTTCTTTGTTAGGTTTGTACAAAAACAATGGTGAGATTGGAATTGGTGCCATGAGGCAACTTAAAGACCAATTTGGTGGAGATGCTTATTTTACCACAGATACCATCAAACAAATGAAGAATTTAAAGGATAACTACAAAAAAGGAAATTAATTCTTTTTGTTCATTTTTTATTCTATTTTTTTTATTTTTATTCAATTTCTACACTTGTCACAGATTCTAAAGCCAAACTTGATCAAAATTGCTCACTTTTTCAATTAATTTTAAATAAATCAGAGATATCTATCTATAATTGATGGCAATTATGTCACAGAAACAATTTGCTTCATGTAACATTTTGATTCATGAACCTAAAAACAAAATAAAAAAATGGTAAAATACGAAGAAGGAGTTCCAAAATCTGTACAAGAGTTTTACTCTCGAGGTGATAAAATAAAAGAGATGATAGATTTGTCTGAACAAATGCATTCAGCTGTCTACCTTGACGCACGAAGAAAATTAAAAGCACACACAGGTGAAGCTGGACTACAAAATTTAGAATCAAAAGAAAATCAAGAATTTTTAATCGACGCTTTAGTTGACTCGTACATATCCCACATCGCAGACAATCAAGGAAGAGAAGCACCAACTGATGCATTTAAAAAAGAGGTTTTTTTGCAACAACAAACAGGTATCACTAAGTCTGCACTTGGCGGCTACATTAGAAGTGCAAAAAGTGATTACACTTTATCACGTCATGAACAGGTAAGAAAAACATTTGTTGACAAACAAAGAAATGAGTTAGCAGCAACTAAGACCAGCCATATGACTGATAGTGATTTAGATGACATCTTAAGACATACCAAAACTGATAAGATGTTTAATAGAGATTTATTAAACACTCAACTTGGCGGAATTATTTTGGATGTCTACAGAAGTAATGGTGTCTTTGATTACGGAACTATTGACCAAATTGCTCAAAGTACAAAAGGAGAAACAGATTTCAATCAATACTTGACAGCAGACGCTAAAAAGCAAAAAAAAGATATGGTCAATAATTATGCTATGTCACGATAAAGAAACAAATCATAACAAAACAATCAAAACATAAACCTCAAAAACTACTGCAACTTACACAATAATGGTCTTTTTCCGTTTATCTTAAGATCATATATGTCACCTGAATCGATCTTAAACAATTCCTCCCTAGTTATGTCAAACCGATGATCATAAGAAAAAGTATCACCTTCTTTTAACATTCCAGAAAAACAGGTTCTAAAATAACAATCCCACTCTGAGACATCAAAAGTATAAACGCCATCAGAATTCTCCACATAAAAGATATAATTAGCAACATGTGCTTTCCCTTCCGGTCTTCCTACGTGTCCTTCTTCTACAATTTTTGATTCAATGCCAACAACAACACCTTCTACTTGATCTCTCATATGACCCTCATTCACTTCATGCAATGAATACCCAGCATGAGCAATTCCTCCCCATAAAGCTAATTGTAAAACACCAAGCAGTGCAGATCCCAACAGTTTCATCCCATAACCCACAGAAGTAGTCGCTTGAACATCACTATCGCCACTCACTTGACATCTAAAATCTTCATATAGGAAACTTAATTCATTTTCATCCAACCCATATCTATCCCTAGCTTCTGTGATTAAGGTATTTAGTCGATCTCTATCACTTGATGGAGCATTTTCACCCAAGGCAACCGCCCTTCTATCAATTAAATTTTCAAGTAATAATAACTCATCTTCTTTAACTGGACGTCCAAGTATTCCCTCTAACTCTTTGATATGGTCTGTCATAAAATGTTCAAAACAGCCATTTTTTAAAAAGTTATATCTCAAAATAGTAAATAAATCAACAAAACAACCTAACTTAACTCAAATGTCCCACTCGCTCCCAAAGCATTAAATAGCTTGTGAATATAGTATATATGTAGTAGACATTTTTGTCACACAAAATACTATTAATAATTGGGGAAAATTGGGGTTTTTGGTAAAATAATACAAGAAAAGGAGATATATCTATGGCAAAAAAAACATCAAAAAAAGGGACTAAATCATTAAAAGCAAAATCAGTTAAAACAGTTAATCCAAAAGATCAAGCTGTTGCAACAATTCCACCGGCACCAACTGGAGCAAACACACCTAACATCCCTCCAGAGATGCAACAAAAACTATCAAAATTACAAGAAAAATTAACCAAATTCAAAGATCAAGTTCTCGATAAATTTGGGGATTATATTGTTGGAATTACTGTTCTTCCACCACAAAAAAACCCAATTCCAGATCCATCTAACCCTAATCAACAAGAAAATAAAAATGCAAAACCAAATCCTAATGAAGTACCAATTTTGGTTTTAGTAGATGATACAACCAGTAAAAAGATGACCAAAGATGAACTTCATAAAAAGTTCTCAACCATCATTAATGAAATTGCAGGTAAAGTTGATAAAAATTTCAAAGCACAAAGTATGTTATTAACTGACCTTTGGCAAAATTATTACGACTCCAAGTATGAAATTTCTAAATTAATTGCAATGGGTGCACCAATCCATGATACTGGAATGTTAGCTGCGATTAAAATTTCCGAAATTCACAAAACTATGGTTTTAAAGAAATTCGAAAAATACATTTTAACTTATGTTCTAGCAGGATCTTTAACACAAGGCCGTGCTACTGAAAAATCCGACATTGATGTTTGGATTGTAATTGATGACACCGATGTTAAGAAAATGTCAAGACTTGAACTTAAGGAAAAGTTAAGATCAATCATTATTGGAATGGGTGCTGAAGCTGGTCAAATGACTGGAATCACAAACAAACTAAACATCCAAGTATACATTTTAACTGACTTTTGGGATTCACTAAAAGAAGCAAACCCAATAATTTTCACTCTATTAAGAGATGGAATTCCAATGTATGATCGTGGAATCTTTATGCCTTGGAAACAGTTATTACGACTTGGAAAAATTAAACCTAGCCGTGAAGCAATTGACATTTTCATGCAAAGTGGAGAACAGATGCAAAAGCGTATTCAGTTCAAACTTCGTGAAATTGGAATGGAAGATTTGTACTATGCAGCTTTAACTCCAAGTCAGGCAGCTATCATGCTTTATGGTTTGCCGCCACCAACTCCAAGAGAAACTCCTGAAGTACTTGAAGAAGTATTTGTTAAAAAGGAAAAAATGCTTGAAGCTAAGTGGGTAAAAATCTTAAAGAGAAATGTACAAGTTAGAAAAGATCTTGAGCACGGCGATAAAAAAGCAATATCAGGTATTGAAATTGATAAAATCATTAAAGAGACTGAAGAATTTTTAGCGAGGATTAAAAAACTTTTCACTCAAATTGAAGAAAGAAAAGAGCAAAAAAGTTTAATTCACCTTCATGACGAAGTTGTTACAATTATTCGTGACATCTTAAGTTTAGAAGGAGTTAAGCGTGCTAAAGAATCTGAAATTGTTAAAATCTTTGAAAATGAGTTAATTACTTCAGGTAAAGTACCTAACAAATTTTTAAGAGATCTAAACGAAGTTATTGTAGCTAAGAAGAAATCTGAAAGTGGAAAACTTACTAAAACTGACTTACATAAAGCAAAGAAAGGCAGTATGGGTTTAATTCGATTTTTAGTAGATTACTTACAGATGAAGCGTGGACGTGAATTACAACGTGCAAAGATCAGAGTAAAACATGGATCCAAATTTGCTGAGATTACTTTAATCGATGCTGAAGCTTTTATTATCCGTGATATTGATGCACGTGATGGTAAGATCGAAAAAGCTGCAATGAGTAAAGACGGCAGTTTTGGAGTTGCTAAAAAAAGTAATATGGAAGAGTTTGAAAAAGCTCTTGCATCAGCTAAGTTTCCGCAGCGTGTCTTCATTAAAGAACCAGTGTTTGAAGCAATTAAGAAACACTTTGGTCCTGAAGCTGAAGTCTTGCTTCATTACTAAAAAAAAAATACATTGGCGCGTGGGTCCACATGCTGGAATATGAAAGAAAACTTGCGAACTTTCACAAGCAATTTTGGTTTGTCATAAACCAAAATAGTAAGCGAAGTGAAATGAAGTAGCCCAGCCTGACCACCGCCAAAATTTTGTAGCTATGATTTTTTTCTTCTTTTTTCTTTTATTTACATTTACTTCCAGATACTTTGGATTCTTTTGGAATTTGAACCTGTTATTCTGTTGAGACTTAGTTTCTACTCAGTTGTGGTTAATCAGACAAAATATTTATAAAAAAGGCTTAGAAAATCATACTATGTCAAACATTACACTCCACTCAGGGCAAATAGCTGCTTTAGAACAACTTACTAAGATTCTTTCAGAGCCCCAACCAATAGACAAAGCAAGAATTCTCGCATTAACTGGAATCAGTGGAGTTGGTAAAGATACAGCTTGGAAAACAATTGCTGCAGATTATCCAGATAAAATATTTACACCTCATTATATGTTAAGGTCGCCAATCATAGGAAAAGGTTATACTAGAGTTACAACAACAACTCAATCTGAATTTTCAAAATATTCAAGAGACCCAGTTACTGCAATTATTGTAAAAGGAATGAATGAAGAAGAAACTGTTAGATATTTAGATTCTTCTGGCAAAGATTTTGGAAAAATTTCAATGGATCAATTGATTGAACATAGTCTTGGAATTCCACTACTTGCTGATCGGCTTTTGCAAAATCCAGATCTTGATGAATCACAACTTGCAATGATTGCAGGGTCATACTTAAGAGTCAATTTCAGTTATCAACAAGCAGAGGAGATTAGATTAGATAAAACACAGCTTGAAAAATATTTTAATCTGCCAGTGAGTGAAAGTATAAAAACAACCTTTGAGAATTTAAGTTATAGACAAGGAAAAATTGATTTTAGTTGGGATTTATCCAGAATATTGAAAAAGCAAGCACTTGTGAAAAAAAGATATGGTTATAAATTATTAAATCCATTTCTGAAGTGTCCAGCAAGTTCAGATTTATACAAATCTGTGGGACGAGATTACGGCAATGATCCCAGATTAAATCTTTTTGCAGCTAATTTAAGTGAAGAACAGTGTAAATTAATTGAACATGAATTATTTCCAAGGGTATATTTGAATAGTCATACTGGTACTCGATTTGATATGTTTTCAGCAGACTTTCGAAAAGTAACCATGCAAATGCAAGATCATCAAAAAGAACATGTGATTTGTGAAGAAGGTATTGCTGAACATTTTAGGTCTTATCAAGATTATAGTATTCAAGGAAATTTACCAATTACTAGTCTTCAGGGAAAAAAAGGAACTTTCAAATTTCATGCACATGAACATGATGGGATGGTTACTAACCAATTACATGGGGCAATGGCAGTTGAATCACTACTGCAACATATGGGTGTTCCCTACATTATTGATTTTGGAATGCTTAAAAAAGGATTTAAATATCATCCAAAAACTAATCAATTAGAAGAGATAGATCAGTTTGATCAAAGGTTGTCTCGGGTTAGAAATGAGCGCTCGAATTGGTGAGAAAGTTAAATAAATTCCAATTGGAAATATCTATTCAAAACGTAACATTAAAAAAGCCAAAAATCTTTCTAAGTAATGGATGGTAGTTAAAAAAAAAGTTTCTAAAAAAAAGAAAACTAGTGTAGCTACTAAATCCAGAACCAAAACTTCAAAATCCAAATCTAAAAAAAGAGTTACCACCAGACAAATTGATTCTAAACTTAAGAAAGTTCTAAACGTAGAAAAACATATTGAATCTGAACTTAAAGGGTTAAAAAAATTAGAAAGAAAAGTTGAAAAAGAAGAGCGAGCAGCTTTGAAAGCTCAAAAAGAAATCAAAAAAGAAGAAAAAAGAATAGAAAAACAACTTTTCAAAATCGGAAAATTCACATTCAAACGTAAACATATGCTTGAAGCAATTCGTGGAACGGCTGGAGCATTCTTAGGTGTTGGTCTTGGAAAAAGTCTTTTGAGTTTTGAAACTTTAGCAACAGAATTACCTTGGTTCAATATCATCGGGATCTTAATATTTATCATTTTAGTATCAGCGCTTTTAATTTACAAAAACGAACATGATTTCATCAAAAAAGAAGGCATGCAAATTGTATACAAAAAGCTAATTTTTCTTTACGCAATCAGTATTACTATAGAATTCTTTGCACTTTGGTTATTTGGTGGTTTAACTGGTCTAGCTGGATTAGAAATGTTAAAAATAATCATCCTTGGTAGTTATGCTGCGATGGCTGGTGCTGTTACTTTTACAATGGCATAATAGGCTGTAAATTACTACCATTGAATGACTAATTAGGGAAGATTTATAAAAAATCAAGCATATTCACATAAACTATGCAATTTGATGAAACATGTTTAATCTTTCACGGAACCACTGAAGAATATTTACAAAGTCAATTTCGAAAATTTACTGGCCTATACAGAGGTGAACCTACAACCGGCAGCCCACTGTATTTTGGAGCCTTAGAAAGAGTACAACCAGATACAGATTGGGAAGAACCACTCTACCGAGGAGCATTTATTGACAAATCTGTTGAAATGCCAATGTATTGTGCTACAATGCATGCAATATCATTCAAAGCAAAACCAATTATGTTAATTACGAATTTGGACTTAATTAGAGACAGAATATCTTATGACAATTCTTGTTATCCACTAATTAGAGGTGGCTGGCCAGAAAGAACTTTCATTCAAGTTGATTTAAGCTATATCGCAAATTTTCAAGAACCATCAGATTTCAATAGAGAACTCTTAGCAACAACCCTCAAAGAAGCAACAGCCAATCAAAAAAGATTCAAGGTGCCAGAAAATATTCACTGGGATAATATACTCCAACACTAAAAAACAAAAAACATCCAGAACTAAAAAGAGATTACTTCTACACTAGATAAAATAATTCATTACTTATTTCAAACTCTTCAAATGGATAATTCCAAAGAATACTCTATATGTTGGAGAAATCACTACTATTGGATGACTAATTACAAAAGATTTATAAATAATTGGCCTATCAAGCTGTTATGACAGTTCAAGATTCCACAGACAAGAAATATTCTCTCCCTGAGCTCCCATCTAATTTTGAGTTTCAACCAAACCCACTAAATAGTATAATCCAAAAATATAATCAATTAAAAGAATTTTTACAACCTGATAATTATGGTGTCAACGGCTGTGGAGTTATAGAAAAAGAGGAATATTATGCAGAAATACCTATAATAAAGACAAAACTACCACTCATTAACTATTTATCACTCCACCACAAAGGCTATGAAGAAATTTCTCCACAAAACCCTAACTTTGGCCAAGACGCTGATTACGAGTTTATTAAATCACTACCCCCTCACCTTTCCGATAGCAAGATTCAACTTTCTAATCTAAGTGAATTACTCAAGCAACTAGCACCACCAATTATCGCTCAAGAAGAATGTGAAGTCTATAAACAAGCACTAATAGAAGCCCCAACAATTATTCCTGTAGATGATTTAGATGAAATTGTTGAGATGATGCTTGCAACTGATTATACAATGGCTTATCGAGAGTTAAGCCCTGTTGTAATGAGTACATCCAATCAATTACCAAGCTATCAACGACGAAGAGTAAAAAGACTACTTGAGATTGGTAGAACCATTGGTGAAAATACTTTACTCTCACCATTGTTTAAACAAACTGTAAGTGATGGCTATCAGATTAGAGTTATTCAGCCAGGTGGATCACAAGATGACCTCAGAAGTGATCTTGCAAATGTAAAATTATGCTGGATTAATCAATCAAACGAACACGCAGCAAGATCAATGGATCAAAGCAGATGGTTACAAAATGACACAGACCTTGGTGCTTGTGTTCAATTAATTGGTGAACAGGTTGATAGTTCTTCAAGAATACCCAAAGTTTACATGAGAAACTATGTAGCAGAGACTAAAGATGGAGAAAGAATGTTATTTTTGGATACTATTGAAGGAGGAAATATTGCTTGGTCGGACCCTAAATCTTGGATAGATCAAGGAAGAGGAAAAGAATTATTATATCATTTAGCAGCAACAATTTGCATGGCAAAAACAATGCAATTAAAAAAAATTGGACTTGGAGAAAGAGAATTTCAAAATATTGCTTCAACTTTTGGTTACAGAGAAGAGACATTATTTGATACTGCACAAGCATATAGAAAATTGGGAATTCAAACTGATATATTAAAACGTATTGGACCATATAATTTTCAAATGTATGCAAGTACTAGCAGAAGAGTCATTAATATTGATGAAATATATGCCCCATCTTTAGACGAATTACAGGTTAGTGTTGACCAAATAACTCAGTTTATGACAACTGCAAAAAAAACTATAAAAAAAAATGTTTCAAAAAGAGAAGAAGTTTCATTGTATGTTCAAGCAATGGAAGGTATTAATCAGACATTGTATCAAAACCAGGGAATTCAAGATTCTTTAGATTCTATTAAAAGTACAATTGCTCTATATTAAACTAATTAATACAAAATCATTTTTGCACCAGATAAAACAACTCATTACTGGTTTCGAACTTCTCTACTGTATACTCTAATCTTTTACAAAGCAGTTCAACCCATTTTCTTTGTGGATAACGCATAGGCTTACCACTACGTGTAACTGTTGGAAAAGAGATTAAAACAAAACTAGCAGCAACTGCATTCAAAACTTTCTCAGTTTGTTTATGTCCATTTCCTCGATCCAAATGATCAGTTAATTTTAGCATTAAAGCCAGATCCACTGATTTTAAAGATCCAAGTAATTTAATATCTTTGGAATTTGTCAAATTCAAAATTTTAGAATTCCCTTCAAAACCATCATAAAATAAAGCCAATTTAGAAAATAACAATTCCAACAATTCCTTCTCTGAATTATTAATATCAACTGCAGTATAACTCATCCCTTGTAATTTACTTTTTGTCAAATAAACTAAAGAAAACGGATGTAAACCAGCACCTAAGTCAAGAACAGTTTGCAATTTTGGGATTTTAGATATAATCCATTTATAGAAAACTTGATAATCTTCTACCCTTTCAGAGCTTGATGCATGTGCAATCAAAATTTTCTTTGAAACATTCTTCAAATGAGTCAATGAAGCAAGTTCTGAAAGTTCATCTGCAAAGCGCAGATAATCTAAACTACGATTTCCTACACCAAACATTGAATGTGCGCGTCTAAGTTTTGAGCGAACAGCACTAACTATTCGTTTAAACTCTTTGCTACGAGGGTTAATCTTTTTAGAGTTCAGATATTTTTTTGCAATCGAATCCCTCATTAAAAAAGCTTTAAACTCAGAAATAGCAAACGATCTATCAACGGAGCTTAATTCTTTTTTTATTAAAATAGCATCAACCATCAATTTTTGATTACTAGAAACAGCCACCATCTATCAAAGAATAGTCTCTCAATATAAAAAGCTTTTTAAGGATTGAAAAAAACATTAAGACAGTGAAGACTTACGATAAACTTAAACTACTTGGACGAAAGACCTGGCACTTTCTCTGGCATGACGAATCCATGTGGAGTTGGCTTGCAAATATTGTAATTGCATTCATCATTATTAAATTTATTTTCTACCCATTATTAGGATTAGTCCTAGGTACTGGGTTTCCAGTTGTTGCTGTTGTATCAGAAAGTATGGAACATAAATTATACAATGGAGAAATTTGTGGACAAGAATACGATTACTTCCCAAGTGGGTTTGATAATTGGTGGGAAGTTTGTAGTTATTGGTATACAAATGAAGAGATTGATATTACAAAAGAGCAATTCGAAGAATTCCCCATACACAATGGATTCAATAAAGGTGACATCATAGTTCTTTGGCGTGCGAATGTTAACAACATTGATGTTGGTGACATCTTAGTATTTCAGTCTACAAAATCACAACCTATTATTCATCGAGTGGTTAAAATTTGGACAACTGAAAAAGAGAACGGAGAATTAGAATACCATTATCAAACCAAAGGAGACCATAATAGCGACTCATTTGCTGGATATCTTGGAGAAGATGACATCACAATTGATCGAGTTTATGGACAATCATTGTTTAGAATTCCTTTCCTTGGGTATATTAAAATCATCTTTGCAACTATTTTGCAATTGTTTGGAATTAATATTGTTGGGTAAGTTTATATCTATAATCACCATAAATTGAAACATGACAACAACAACTGCAAACCCAAGTGATATGATTCAAGTAGCACAGCTTCTCAAAGAGTTCTATCCAACTCACAATTTATTCAATCAAACTGAAGACAAAATAGCAACTTACTTACAAACAGAATCAATTAATCATAAACTATTAATTTGCAAAAATGAAAATAAAGAAATTGTTGCAAGTAGTTTCGTTGTCAAAACCGGCGAATCTAGTGATCAATCACATAGCAGGTGGAAATTTCGCCATTTCGCCTTTGTAAGTGAAGCAGCTGCAAAAGAATTATTGACTGCCTCTGAAGATTTAGTTAAAGGTCAATCCAAAACTGCAAAAATTGAACTCACAATTTCTGAAAGAGAAAAGAGTCTAAGTTTCTTTGAATCAAATGAATATAAGAAAGAAGGAACTTTAGCTAATCATTATCGTTGGAACGAATCCTGCTATATTCTTAGTAAAAGTTTTAGCAAATAAGTATAATTAGCTTCAAAAGATATTTAAAGCATTAAATTTCTGTTAAACTATAACAAACATAAAGGTGAAAGAATGAATCTATTAACTGATATTGCCCCTGGAACTGAAGACAACATGAATGTAATCATTGAAATTCCAGAAGGCTCAAGAAACAAATACGAATACGATAAAAAAAACAATATTTTCGCATTAGATAGGCCACTAAATAGTAAATTTGCATATCCTGCGGACTACGGTTTTATTCCGCAAACACACTGCGATGATGGTGATCCATTAGATGCATTTGTATTAATGCGTGAACCTGTATTTCCAGGAATTTTAGTACCAGCAAGACCTGTTGCTGTTTTGATTATGGAAGACGGTGGCGAACAAGATGACAAACTAGTTTGTGTTCCAATCAAAGATAAGTATGCAGATAAAATTCAAGACAAAGAAGATCTCCCAGAACAACTTCTAAAAGAGATCAAACACTTTTTAGAACATTATAAAGATGTTAAAGGTGGGAATGTGAAAATTACTGCAATCGAAGGTAAAGCAAAAGCAATTGAAGTGTTTAAAGCATCAATTGAACTTTACAAACAACAAAAGTAGATTATTTTTTCTTTTTAATTTTTATTTCTCTTATTTTTTTCTCTTATCAAGATTAAATTTATAAATTCAAGCAGAACAGTTATTAAAAAACAACCAAAACTCAAAGATTATGCACCGAGAACCACTTTACTACATAGCACCAGTTGATAGTTTAGACTCAATTCTAAAAAAAGGAATTCTCACTCCAAAAGAAGTGCAAAGATTAATTGCAGAAAAAGAACTCCCTGCAGAAGTCTTAGGAGTTTCTTACGGTGGATTAGATTCATCAAATTTTCCAGATTATGTGTCAATGATTAGCAGTTTCAGTTTTGCAAAAGCAGTTGCAGAACAGATTTGTTTTGCCAAAACAGGACGATACAATGATTTTAATTTTACGGCAATTGGCTACCGGATAAGAGCTGAGATCAGAGATTTGCCAGGATTCAAAAACGAAGATCAAGTTAAAGAGATGAGTCAAGAACCTTACCCTTCAGAAGTATTATTTGAAGGAAATATCCCCCCAGAATATATTCTCAAAAGAAGATTCAATGTTAGAACATATTCTTACTAAAAAACTACAGACAAAAAATATTAAACAAAAGATTTAACTAAAACAAAAAAAATAAAACAATCTTGGTAACATTCAACACAATTCTTGGGATTTTTGCAATCATCATTTCACTAATTGCCTACATCCCATATTTTAGAGACATATTCAAAGGTAAAACAAAACCGCACGCTTATACTTGGCTTGTTTGGTCAATCTTAACTGCAATCGCTTTCGTCGCTCAAATTCTTGATGGTGCAGGAGCTGGTGCTTGGATTACAGCAGTCATATCAGTTGTTAGTATTACAATTTTTGTTTTAGCTTTAAACAGAGGAGAAAAAAACATCACCAAATCTGACAAGCTTAGTTTAGCTGCAGCATTTATCGCTTTACTACTTTGGTGGCTAACAAGCAGCCCATTAACTTCAATTATTTTGATAACTTTAGTTGACTTTTTTGCATTCTATCCAACTATTCGAAAATCATACCACAAACCAATGGAAGAAACACTTTCAACTTACCTACTAGATGGAATTGCTTTTGTGTTTGCTGTCATCGCACTTGAAAACTTCAGCATCATTTCAGCCTTGTACCCAGTTGCTTTAGTCTTTCTAAATCTAGGATTTGTATTGTTTTTAATGATTAGAAGAAAAAAATAAAATTCGTAATAAACTAAGAACAAAAAATTAATCATACATCCTAGGATCTACGCCCTTAAACTCCTGTACACCTTCAAACAAAGCCTCAGCAATGTTTACATCTTCATCATACAAAGCAGAAATTATTGCCCGATTTCTAATTTCTGGCAGAACATATAATTCACAATTCCTCTCAACTTCTTTTGCCCGAACTGCATAACAATAATCTTCTTCAATTTTACGAACCAGGTCTGCAATGTCTCCTGGTCTATAATCTAAAACTCTACCAACTTCAGCAGCTTCAAACAAATAACTTGTTGAAACACCCAAACGATACAATTCAGACTCATATTTATCCATATTTTCAAAAGAATCAATATCAACACCATCCCCCACTAATTGATCATATAATCTCTGATTTCTAGCCCAAGTATCTAAATTTAAACCCATTTCAGATATAAAAACATATACAGTATTTATAAGAATTATAGTTTCACAGTATATAGCTTTGGAAGAAAAAGAAAAAACACCCCTTAATTTAAATAATATCCAAAATAATTTCTAAACCAAAGAGTCATAATATTCACTAAGCAAAATGAATTACGAAAGCCAACTATTTGAAATCGCACCTTCAATCAGAGAAGTAATGCTAAGTTCCAAGAGGTTGAACAATGGCAGTTTCTTAAGAGGCCGAACTGGGTGGATCAGAAGAGGAATAAAAAATCCAGAATCAATTTATGAACATTCTTGTAAAGTTGCATTAGCTGCGTTCTACTTATTTGGAAATAATGAAGCACTTGAACTTGGAGCAATTCATGATTTTCCAGAGATATTCGAAGTAGACCATATCCCATGGGAAATTGATAATCTTGAAAAAATGTCCAGGGAGTATGCAGTTATGAGAAAATTAAAAGAGATTTTACCAAATGGAAATCATTGGTATAATGTTTGGGACAAATATGAAACTAGAACAGGTATTGGAGAACTGGTTTATGAGTTAGATAAAATTTGTCCAGTGATTCAAGCAATAGAATATCTACCTGATTATCCTAACAACGATCTTGAAGAGTTCTATTCTTACACAAAAAAGAAAATAAGAAATCCTAAACTTCTCACATTACTAGACGAAATGTGGCTAAAGAGAGAAGAACATACAAAAAATGTTTATCAAGTATATTTTGACAAATTAAAAAAAATTCAGATAAATTAACAACAAATGATTAAAAAATAAAAATTACAAAAGATTATAGAAAACTCAGACCTTCACAGTATACACAAAGACTTCATCCCAAGGATTTTCTAAATGCATCATTTCTTTAACACTAAGTTTCTCAAAATAACGACGCAATGGGCGCATAGAGTTCCCATGCACAGAAAGCGCAACGTTCACATGATACTTCTTAGAAATATTCAACAAGTCAGAGATAAATGATTTAACCCGTTTCTCAACATCTTTAATCGATTCTCCACCAGGAGGAGTAACTGAATATCCTCGTCTAATATGCATCAAATCCTTTTTACCAAATTTATCAATTAGTTCTTTCGTTTTGTTATAATTCAAAAAATCAGTTTTATGCCAATGCAGATATTCAACTAGATCGTGTTTACCTTCACTTTTTACAAACCAAGTATGAGTTTTCCCTTCTAACTCACCGTATGAACGTTCAATTAATCTGTCATCACATAGCTTCACCTTCAGTTCAGAATGACCAGATAACGCAATTTCCATGGTATCAACACTTCGAGAAAGTGATGAGTGAAAAGCAACGTCCACATGTTTTGAGTGCATTTTTTTGGCAACTTTTCTAGCATCCACTTTACCAAGATCAGTAAGTTTTGAATCACGCCATCCACAAAATTTGTGTAATTGATTAAATGAAGTATGCCCATGACGAAATACAAATATCTTTACAGTTTTACGCGCAGCATGTTTTTTAGTCCATTCATGTTTGCGATTCAAAACTGCCATCCGTGATTCTAAATATGTCATAAAAGAAGGATAATTTTTAAGTAGAAAAAGCTTTCTGTTATCATATGTCAATATTCACAAAGATCAGATCATTCTTTGCAAAAAAAGAACCAGAAGCAGCAATTGTTCCAGTTACAAAAAAAGCAAACAAACAACCAAGTAAAGAAGAGATCAGAGCAAAACAAAATAGAGCAAATCAACTTCTAAAAGATCAATTAGCAAAAGAAAAAACAAAAAAAGAGAATAAAGCAAAGAAACAAGCTTCAAAGACAACTAAGATTCCAGGAGCAAAAATTACAAAAGAAAAAACAACAACAAAGAAAAAAATGTATTCCCCCTCTAAAGAAAAACAAGCAGCATCTTTAGCCACAAAAAATAATACAGTTCTTTACATCACAGCTACTACTAAACGGCTTAAAGTAATTGAGTGGAGAAAATTAAAACCAAAAACATTACTCAACAAAGAGCGTGAAGTAAGACGTACTCATAAAGGTGGGTTTAGTCAGGAAAAGTTTCAAAGTTTTGTAGATTCTCAAAAAGCCAAGACAGCTGATTGGGTAGAAAGTAACCTGACAAAACATGGCGTACTTAGGCCACCGTTTGATGAAATTATTATTGATATTGTAGATGAGAAAGTTAAGAGAAGAGTAGAAAAGGTAGTTGAAAGTTTGAAGTTCTAAAATCCCAGTAAGATTACTAGTAAACTACAAAAATCACCATTTTTGAGCTTCTAGGATTTTTACACAAATCCCAGTAAACTACAAAAATCACCATTTTTGAGCTTCTAGGATTTTTACACAAATCCTAGTAAACTTTATAAACCAGATTCAAATAAACCACTTGTTACAATTAAGCGCCAAAGAAGTGATGCTCTAAGGTACTTAGCTTCAAAAAATCATAAAAAATTAATCAAAATAACAATTTAGGAGAATAAATATGGCAAAACAAAGTGTAGATGCATTAATTGAAGGTGGAAAGGCAACAGCAGCACCACCATTAGGTCCAGCTCTTGGTCCAACCGGAGTAAATATTGGTCTAGTAGTAGCTGAAATTAACAAAAAAACTGGCGATTTTAAAGGAATGAAAGTTCCAGTAAAAGTAACCATCGATACTGAAACAAAGGAATTCGAAATTTCAATTGGAACCCCACCAGCTGCTCAACTAATCAAAAAAGAAGCTGGAGTAAAATCAGGTGCAGCTAATCCATTAACAGAAAAAGTTGCAGATTTACTTATTGAACAGATCATTAAAGTTTCAAACATGAAGCAAGACTCATTGCTTGGTAACGATACCAAAGCAAGAGTACGTGAGATTGTCGGAACTTGTCAATCAATGGGTATTATGGTTGAAGGAATGTCAGCAGCTGACGCTCTTGTAGCTATTGCTGAGGGTAAATTTGATGCAAAAATTGCAAGCGGTAAAACAGAATTAACTGCTGAAGAACTAAAACATCAAGAAGAAGAAAAAATCAGATTAGCAGGAGAACTTGCTGAGAAGAAAAAAGTCTTTGTTGCTGAAGGAAATACTATCTTGAAATTAATGGAAGGAAAAGATGTTAAGAAAATCAGACAGAAAATGACTGAATCCGGAATTCCAATGACTGTGGTTAATGAATTAGCTCCAGCAGAAGAAAAGAAGTAAACTTCTAATTTCTAAATTTTTATTTTTTTTATTTTTTTTAGTATACCAATCAGACAGAAGAAAAGTTATGAATCCTCTCACAACATGGATCCTAAATTTTAAAGAATTTTATAAGAACTTACTTTATTACTTTACTGCTTCTTTGTAGGGATAGGCCTTGATCTTACACCAGTTCTGGTCTTAGATCTAACGCTTGATCTGTTTACAGTTCCAGAACTTACTGGAGCTCTAACTGGCGAACTTAGCACAGGTCTTAATCTGCCACCACCAACTTTCAAATGATCCAACTCCTCAATTTCAGCTTTTTTAATTGACAAAATAGAAGAAGATAGATTTTCAACCAGCTCCAATACTTTTTTCGCTTTATTCATTTGTTTCATTAAAAGCATCACAACAACAATTGCTTCAAGTAGCAAGAGCCCAGCTATAATAGAGAGAACAAATACTATTTCAACTAAAGGAACATCAACACCAAATACTAACATTTCATCCAAACCTCTCAATAAAACAATTTACTATGACCTTTACTATAACCATAATTATGATCATAACTACGATCACCAATTATAACTATCATTTTCATGCATTTAAATCTTTCCTTAATTCCCCTAGATGATCTTTCATCCCACCTAAAGTATCAAACAATACTGGTCGAACTGGACCAAAAACAAAAATAATCAAACATCCCCCAACAATCAATAATAAAAACAGAAATGCAATTTTTGCTTCTCGGTTTGGCAGAGTATCTTGATAAATAATGTAGGCTGCTTCTTCAGTCTGTTCATAAGCTACACTCACAATTTGAGAAAACGAAATTGCAGCAGTCATATCTGAAACTAATGCACCAGTCAACGAGTTCCCACCTTCCTCATAATTTTCCAGATCAGTTGATTCAGATTCCAATTCACTAGCTGCTATTTCGGATTCAATAGTATCTTGCAGATCATTTTCTGAGTCCAAATCAAGTAAAAAAGACTGAGAAGACAATTTACCCCTATCATCAGAGATCACCATATCAACAACATATTTACCACTTGAAAGCTGATCTGGATTATAACCAAACTTCTGTGCAAATACAAATCCTTCTTGATCAGAATCCACCCCTTCTAATTGAGTCGAAATATCATACGGTCCATAAACATCAGTAAATAAAATTCTTGAATCTGATCCAGTCAGTAATGATCCTAAAAATGAAAATTTCCCACCTAAGTTTCCGAAACTACCTTCAGAAACATCTCTTAAACTAATTTCTAAATACTGACCATCGTAAACAGTGAACCCTGAATACGGATCAAATGAATCAATTAATTCACCTGGAATTCCAGCAATTGCTCCTGTTAAGCCATTAGCACTAACAGAATCAGTTACAGACTGGATTAAAGAAGAATCAGTTTTTTCTCTTTCAATAATTACTGCAAAAACATCAATACTATTTCCATCTTCACTAGGTACAACTGAACTTGTAGTCACAACTTCACGCTTTATTTCTAATTCTTGAGTATAAACAGCTTCATCAGAAAGGTCCCCATCTTCTCCAGCAAAAAATGCCACTGTCACAAAAGTGTTACTTGTAGTTGCATAACCACCTGTAACTTCTACTTGAACATTTTCAGTACTTCCAGGTGCAATTACAATTCTTTCAATTGCCCCAAGTGATGCACTAACCATATCACTAGACACAGCAGATGAGGAAACTTTTAATGCACTGCCACCACTAGTGGCACCATCATATACTTTTCTTGTGATTACAGGTTTTACATCTTCAACTTCTTGTGTTGCAATTGGTTTTAGAACCATTGATTTTTCTAAATCAGTATTTTGAATCGATAAAGTAATTTTTTCTCTTGGCAATTCTGCAACTCTTCTTGCATCATATGAACTATCTACTACAGCTGCAGTTTTTTGAGAGATATCAGAACTACCAAAATCAGCCTCAGATCCAGATTCAGATCCAGAACTATCACCAGTAGATGATCCACTTGAAGTACTGCCAGCATCGCCTGCTAAATTAGAACTTTCACTACCAGTATCATCAGTTTCACCTGACACTTCACTTATTTCTCCATCAGGACCAATAATTGTTCCGATGACAGGTGCATCCACAGGTTCAGAATCAATTAAATTTACTATTAAATTCTCTTTAACTAATTCAGGCGCCAATATTTCATCAGCTGGAGGTAACTCAGCATTTATTGGTCCAACTACTTGACCTTCTTGTGTTGGTGCATATGCAACTGACCCATCAGAATCAGTGTTGCCTGAATCAGCTATATTACTATCAGCATCACTCCCCTCAGTTTCCGAATTTTCAGATTCTGAATTACTCTCTTCTGAAGATTCACTTTCACCACTATTCCCACTACTCCCACTACTTCCGCTACCGCTACTTTCACAATCTTTTACTTCAATTGGTTTTCCATTATCTACACCACAAGCATTTGAATCCACACAACTTCTTGCTTGGGTACTCCCAGTACATGCTTGCCATGCTCCACAAGACCAACTTGGAGAACAACTAAGTAATGGGAAATAATCCTCTACAGGTTCGGAATCAGTTATAGACACAGTATATGGAAGCAAAGTATCACCAACACCATCATAACTTACATTATTAGGATAAGATGAACCAGATCCATCATCTAAACCAGTATAGTTTTGCCAATAATTTCCACCAGTACAATTTCCACTGAGAATATTCAAATAATCATCTGAACAACCATAACTAATATTGTAAGTATTATTCCCTGCTGCCAAAATATTATTTCTAGTAGCGTTAAATTTATTATTATAAATTGAATTATCAAAACCCCAAGATAAATTTAATCCAGTGACTAAATTCTCAGCAACATTTCCTTCAATAGTACTACTGTTCACATCTTCAAGTAAAAAACCATATTCTTCCGCACTAATAATTGACACATTAGTGATATTAACTGAACTTGCATGTCTAATTACAAAAGAATTTTCAAAGTCATCTACAAATCCATTTTTGATAACTAAACTACTTATATTCCCAATTGAAAAAGCATTTCCAGTATCATCACCGTTTATAGAATAACCTGCAAGGTCAATTACCAAACTGTTAGTTTCGATATCAAAACAATCTCCAGCAGCGTTAATATCTTCTGTTAAAGTCACACTACTAGTGAGAGTTCCACAACTAAGATCAGCATCAGAGACGTTAATAATCACAGTTGCATTAGCATGACTAAGGCTAGTCAAGTTGATAGTTGAATTAACTGCGATGTCATATCCACTTTTTATTCCTTCAACAAAATGAGGTGTAGCATAATCCCATCCAGTAGAACTGATGGTTCCCTCAGACACAATTTGTCCAAGCACAAAACCATCACTTCCAGTTGTTGCACTTAAAACAGACAGATTACTAATATTATAAATGTTAACTGTCGCTGCATTTACAGCTATTCCTGTTGAATTACTAACATTTACATCAACATACCACTGAAGCAAAATACTCGCATTTGACCCTGGATCAAAAGAGACATTATTTTTATCAAAAGTTACATTTCTAAAAATATGATCCCCTTGTAAACCAGCAACTTCATTCTCCCCAGGTGAATTCTTCACAAATGTATCATTCACAAAAGTTGAATTAGAACCATTTTCCAAATATACAATTGTGTTAGCTGTAGAAATTAAAGTGTTATTAATGAATTCAGTATGATGTGGTTCATAATTTTCACTACCAAAATGAACTGCATAAAATCCAGAAACAATATCATTTGAATCAAAGATATTCTCATCACCAATAATTAAAACCGCAGGATATAGCACAGATAATGAAGTGATATTATTAGTTGTAAAATTACCATCTGATCCTGAAACAACAGTATTTTGAGCAGAGCTGAGATTATTATCCAGGAATATATTACTCGCACCGACTGTACTTACGTTTACAGCTGTTCCTTCATAAGCAAAAACATCATTTCTATAAAATCTATGGCTAGAACTAGAACCAACTTGAATAGCATCATTATTTCCAGATGCGATGATAGTGTTAGACTCCAATGTGGCCCCACTGGACCCAGCAAGAAAGGCAACATTTGCATTTAAACCACCACTACAGTTACAATCAATAATGCTGTTATTAACTACGGTCCCATCACTTCCAATAAAAATCCCATACTCTCCTTGAGTTGTGTTAATTGTCACATTGTTTACAAGATTATTAGCTCCAGCAGATCCAAGCTGAATCCCAGAACTAAAATTCAAAATATTTGCAAAATTAATAATTGTGACATTGGAGTTATTTCCAACACTAATTCCATGCCCACTACTATCACCTTGAATAGAATAACCCTTCCCATTCAGTTCTATATTACTTGCATTAATAGTAAAACAAGTTCCAGTTGCGTTATTGTTCTGAGTTACATCAAAATCAGCGTTGATGGTAGTACAGTCTGTAGAACTAGAGCTAGTACTATAATTACTAAACCCAGTAACATTTGCTGACAAAATACCTGAAGACACATCATAACTAATGTTACAAAGTGAAAGATCATTATCACAACGAGTACCATCTTTCAAAAGTTGAGGCGTTTCAGGATAAGACAAATTTTCAATAGTAATCTGAATTACTCTAGTTGCATTCAAAGTACTAAGGCTAGTATTCATCTCAAATCCGATATTATTTTGTTCTAAATAATGTGAATCACCAAACAGCAAGTTTGTATCTGTAGATAAATTAGTAGAATTAAAGAACAAAATACTTCCATAAAAATTCTCAAATTTCAATGAACTGGTCTCAGTTAAATCAGTTCTATCATCAATCTGAAAAAAATCATCATTTTCATTTACTGTGATATTTGTGAAGAGATTACTGTTTGAATTAACCTGAAACACAAATGATCCATTTCTAATTGAAATCTCGCTAACATTACTATCGGTTATTGATTCTAAAATTAGCTCATCATTTGTGATAGTAAAATTCTTAATTGTGATTAAAGAAGAACCAGTCATAAAAAAACCATCATTAAAATTATCATAAAGAATTATATCTTCAAAAGTTGTATAATTAGCTCCACCTAAAACATTAATACCTTTCTGGGAATGATTTACAAAAGTAAGATTATAAAAAGTACTATTTGGAGTAGAAATTTGTATCCCATTTGAATTATTGATAAAGTCAGAGTGAAAAACACTGATATTGTTATCACCAACAACATCTGCCATAATTCCTGCTCCTTGCATATCCTTAAACCTAGAAGCTTCAATAAGAGTATTTGTAGCAGAATCCTCCAATTCAACTCCACCGTTCCCATTAGTCATGTTTACATAACTCACTGTTGTGTTCTCAGAAGACTCCAACCCAACTGCAACACTAAAACCATCAATCTCCAAATTTTGAATTACCACATTATCAAAATCGCTCACATTAATTCCAAACCCACTACCATTCCCCGACAAACTAAATTGATTGAACCCATCAATTGTAATACCGCTTGCATTGATAGTAAAGCAAGTTCCAACAGTTGTAATTGATTCACTAAATTCATAATCTGCATTTAAAAAAGTACAATCAGCATGCACAACTTCTGCAGTAGTAAAATTACTAAAACCAGATACATTTGCAAATAATGCAGTTTGGTTATAACTTACATTACAAAAATTAGTATCATCACATCTAACTCCATCTTTGAATAAGCCAGGAGTGTTTGAGTAAGATAAGTTATCAATCACGATTTGTGATGACACATTCAGATTCAAGTTGCTACCATTAATAGTGATACCAATGTTATTATTCTCAAAAATAAAAATCAGTCCAGGTTCCAGTTTAGTTGAAACTGTCAAATTAGTTGAACTAGTATTTATTGAACCATATGTTACATTACGATTAACAATATTATTTGAATGTTCCAAACCAGTGAGGTCATTAATAGAATGATTTACTTGATTGGTCACAGTTATATCCCGAAGTTCATTTGATTCAGAATCCCCACTCAAAATAATCCCAGTATTGAGATATTCTCCTAAATTGATCAGACTATTATTGACAGTATCCAACCTTAGAGTATTATTTGTTACAATATTTTCAGCAAATAAAATATTATCTGAATGAAAAATATCTACACCACTAAAATTATGATCAGTAAAAAAATTCGATGAGATATTAGTCGAGTTTGAATCATTCAAGTAAATCCCAAAGGCACCATTTTCATAAATATTATTGCTGTCAATCACAGAGTTTATAACTTTAATATCAAGACCACTCAAGCTTTGATTAAATACTTTGTTTTCAGAGAGGTTCATCCCAGTTGCCACATTCTCCACTAGATACATTCCTTTCACATTAGAATGGATCTCATTTCCACTGAATGTGATATTATTCACATCTCCTGTTGAAAAAACACCATAGTTTGCATTAATAGAGATACTGTTCATTGAAAAAGTGACAGTATCTATGTCCCCCAGTTCCATCCCTTCATTAAAACTTTCAATTGCACAGTTTTGAACAGTCACATTCTCAACACTAACAACTGTCAAACCGACATTTGTTTTAGCAGTTGTTCCTGTGATAGGAAAACCATTACAATCCAAAACAAGGTGATCTTCACCAATTGTCAAACCATTTACCCCACTACATTTAGTAATATTATCAGTTGCATTTAATGTACGAGAAACCGTTAAAGTGTCACCGCAGTTACAAGGACTAACTCCACAATCAACTTGAGCCAATACTCCACCACCATCACCATCACTGGTTCCAGATAAAATATCACTACCACCAACCGCAGCACCAGTTAAAGAATTTCCAGAATCAGAAGAGAATAAATTAAAAAATTTTAAAACTATAGAACTTGATTCATCAGTAATTTCAGAATCCAAAGAGCTAACAGGATTATTTGGGTTAATAAGCTCAGTTTCAGTGATCTCAGAGTCCAGAGAATCAACGCCACCATAAGTTCCAGCACTAGTTACAATCGCACCAGTAATTTCTTGATCTAATGGTGCACCAACATCAGAAGAGACCAGGATCACAATTCCAAGAATAACTGCAAGTAAACAAAATAATACTGTCCCTAGAACTACTTCTCTTTTAAACCGTTTTTGAGCACCCATCCCCAGTTAGATTTATACTCTATTCCTTTATAAATATTTGTAAGTCTAAAAATCTGCATTTTTTTAGATAGATAGTTATAAAAACAAGATATAAAAAATAAAAATAAAAAAGAGTTATTAATTAGTAGAATCCTTAATTTGTTCAAACATTTTTTTCTTTTAAACTAAGTTTCCATTTAGAAACAATTTCATCAAAACTCATCCCAGAAACTAAGTCATCAACATATAGTTTATACATTTGTAATTCATAGACATGTTCCTTAATCAAAGCCATCATCCTTTCCTTAGTTGAATTCATAGCCTTCAAATTTGCTCCCTTACTTCGATAATAATTCTCTTCTAAGATAGTGCAATCTTCATCTTTTTGTCGACCAGCCTTTGGAACAATTAGACGTAAAACTCCGTCTTTAGTAAAATCAAAACTAAAAGGAAACATTCGACACACAGCAGGCCGATGATTAAAAACTTGACATCCTTCCCCATCGACTAAAAAATGACAATGATCATTTTTTCGGATTAATTGTAAAACTTTTCCATCCCGAACAGCCTCAAAAAAGAAAGGATCATTCTCTTCTAAATTTTCTACCCAAACAGGGTTATCAATTTTTTTAAAGACAGCAATCTCCTCAAGTGACATTTTGTTATGTGCTTGAATTCTGAGTAAGTCATGCAAAGTTACAAATATTCCACTTCCTGATCCAGTACAACATCCACCACCTGCAGCAACACAACGGTCACATGCAGACATATTAGAATAATCATCATCAACTACAGTTAAAGGAATAGAGCTTTTACTTGTTGCAGTGTTTATGGATTTTACAGAGTCCACAACGTTATTTTTTGAATCAAGATTTATTTCATCCATAGCGAAAAAATTTATGTTACATGCTTTTAAGTGTTTGCTATTTCTGCAGAATTCACTTTTCAAGATTATTCAAATAATTCCAAAAACTCAGCATAACCTTCTGATTCCATATTATCAATTGGTACAAATCTAAGAGCTGCAGAATTCATACAATAACGCATTCCGCCTTTATCAGTTGGACCGTCTGCAAACACGTGACCCAAATGTGAATCAGCAAGATTACTTCTAATCTCAATTCTAGAATAGAAAAAACTTTTATCTTCTACATACTGAATATTTTCTTCAACTAATGGTTTTGTAAAACTTGGCCATCCAGTTTTAGAATCATACTTATCAAATGAAGCGTATAACGCTTCACCAGACAAAATATCAACATAGATTCCAACTTCATAAAAAGCATCATACTCTCCAGAGAACGATCTCTCAGTGCCACTTTCTTGGGTCACATGATATTCCAACTCAGTTAAAATTTCTCGCAGCTCAGCATCACTTGGTTTTTCAAAAACTTTAGCTGCAACATTATTTGAAACTAAAGTAATATCCTCAGAGTACAGAAAAGATTCAAACAAATCCAAATTCTCCTGAGTCCAAATTTCTTCAAGGAATTGATCACGCCCACTATTACCCCGGTAATAAGAATAGCGGATAGGATTTTTTGTATGATAATCTTGATGATAATCTTCAGCGAAATAAAATGCTTCGAATGGTAAAACTTCTACTGAAAATTCATTCCCCTCATAAAGATTCAAAGTAGCAAGTTCAGATAAGACCTGCTCTGCAATTTGCATTTCACTTTCACTGCTGTAAAAAATAGCACTTCGATATTGATCTCCTCGATCAACAAAAGAACCAGTTGCATCAGTTGGATCAATTTGTAACAACAGCAGATGCACTAATTCTTCAAAGCTGACAACAGTTTCATCATAGTGAACTTCTACAGTCTCAGTATGACCAGTAGTGCCAGAAGAAGCTTCAGCATAGCTAGGATCAACTGTCACTCCTCCACTAAAACCAGAGTATACTTCAATAACTCCATCAAGTTTTTCAAAAGCAGATTCTGTGCACCAAAAACAACCACCTGCAAAATGTGCAACTGAGTAACTTGCATTCTCAATGTGTTCTGAGTTATCAGAAGAGGGTGTTGGTTCAAGTTCAGATTCAGCTGATGGACCAATCATTTCCAGTTCAGAAACAGAGCTACAGCTTGACAATATCAAAAATGAGAAGATTACAAAAATAAAAATAAATTTTTTCATGTGATATCAGAATCATTAATCACTAATAAATGTTTAGAATTGATTATCAAATTTAATTAACATAAAAAGAAAAAAGAAAAAAATAAAAACTAATTAATTAGCATACAATTCCAAAACATCAGCATTAACACTGCTCTCCATAAGAACATCAACTATTTTTTTCATAGCAGTACCCAACGCTTTATACGTTACTGGATCACCTCTATCAATCCCAACAATTTTTACGGCCTCTTCAGTCATAACAACTGCTGCAGCACCAAGTTCTACAAAGGATTGAACATAAATATTCTCAGTTGGAAAAATTTCAGTTACAGCATATTTTATTGCACCATCAGCGATCGCTGCTTCGAGACCATCAGATTCAGCTTTTGTAATCAAAAGGTTAACCACATTATCTCTTTTCACAGCATAAGAAACAATATCATCAATTGCAGCATTCATATTACTAAGGTCAAAATTTTCGGGAATAGCAATAACAGTAGTAAATCTATCAAAATGTGCTCTGAGATAACTTCCACTTTGAGTCCAGGTCCTTTCAACTTCCTTAATTCTCTTTGGAAGGTCAGACAATTCAGACAAGCTCCGTTCGAATGCAGCATATGTAGTTGCAGATTCAGCTACCCCAATTCTTCCATGAATAACATTTTCCCTAAGTTCAGTTCGAAATTCAGTATCCACCCGCAGAATTTCTTTCTCTAATGAAGACCCATCTTTGTAAAGCCCCCTAGTAATATTTCCAAAATAATCGGCAATAGCCATTCTAATCATATGTTCAGTTTCCATTTTTGTATCTCCATCGGATTTATCGTTATAACATGCCAAAAACACCCATATTTATAAAGTTGTCGTAAAATAACTACGGCAAAGTAGTGTATTCAGAGAAATGTGACAAATTGACAATATCTGAACTTTTATCAAAAATCGGTCCTAAAAAATATAATTAAAAATCTAAAACATATTAATCAGTTATTAGAACAAAAAAATCCAAACAGAAATAACAAAACAATTAGAATAATAAAAAAAAAATAAAAAAAATAAAAAAATCAAGAAGCTTTATTTCCCTTCAATAATCTCATACTCTTTAACAATCACCCACAAGAACAGAAGTAATAACACTGCTCCAGCTAGCATATACCAAGCTCCAGCAACCAAGGAATCGTTGGATAAAGATTGATACATCCCAAAACCCATTACTGCAAATCCAAGCCATAGAAATTTATCAAGTACCAATTTCATAATTTCAAATTCTTGAGCTTCACTCATTTTCCGCTTACCTGAACGAGAAGATCTAGATTTTGAAGCTGCAACTGATTTTGCTGTCACCCTTCTAACTTTTGTTCGACTTCGACTCACTTTTCTTTTTCTTACCATCACCATCACCTGTATAATTTATTAAAAAAATAAAAAACCAATCAAAAAAACCTATGAGGTTTTAATGAAAAAGGTTGTACTATCATATTCTTCCCAACTTGTACCATCATCTTCGCTTTCTTCAAGGACTGCCTTATACAAGTATGTACCTTGTTTACTCGGTGCTACAATTGAAAATGAGATCACCTGTGTTTCTCCAGCTGGAAGTGATTGTGCTGAGTTATCCCAAAGTATTTCAGCTTCAGCTTCGCCAAACTCCAACTTTTCACCTGGAGTAAAATCCACAAAACCATCACCATCATTAACTTGGAACCCTAATCTAAAATGTTTAGACTGATCATCAACATTTTTTATTCCAACAGCCAGTACATCTTCTTCTTTAGTTTCATAAACTAAGTCATTACTTGGAAAACTAAGTCGATTATTACTTCGTCTTAAATCTTCTTGAATTTGTTCTGCGATTTGTGTTTGAACGGAACTTGATGTATCAGTAATTTGCTCGAATTGACCCTTAACAAAACCTAAACCTAAACCTAAAACAACGAATGCAATTACAACTATTACAATTGCTTCAATAGAAAGATTCAATGAAGCCTTTTTCCCACTAGAAAAAATACTAAAAAAACCCTGATTTTCCCCTGCTTTTTTTCTAAACCATCCTTTAACCATTTGACCACCTCTTTGTATACACACATTATATCATGAGTGTTCTGATATTTACTATTAATTATTACTAATAAAATATAAACATTCTTGCCTATAAAAAGCTTTGCAATATTGGCATCCAATTTTCTTGAGTTAGAAGCAGAATATAACCAAACAAAAATGCTGGAACAAATGGTACACCTTCTTTAATCACTACGTTTTTAACAATTCCAGTTCCGTACCATTTTAATAATTTTTGAAGGTCACTTCTCTCAATTGTTTTAGGATAAATTGTTGCCCCTTTTTCACCCCTAACTTTTTCAACCAACCAATCACCTTCAACCAAATCAAGAATATTTCTTTTTTGAACAAAACATGATCTTTCAACTGCTACAATCCCAACAAATAACAAATAACTTAGGATCACAATTAATCCAAGTGATGAAAAAATCCAATGAACTCTCATTCCTAAAAAAATACTTACAACAAAAACTCCGATTGCAGCTTTAAAATATCCACTTGACTCATAAAATAATTGTCTAAATTCATGTATGAAAGCACCTCTGTGTTCAATTGCCAAACCGATACTCCAAAGAAGAGAATAAGCAGCTCCGGAAAAAAGAAGTAACAAGATAAAAGCTAACAAATCAAATCCGATTATACCAAGTTCAGTTGATAATGATTTAAACAAAAAATCAACGCCAATAACCGCACCCATTCCGATTAAAAGTTTACTATCAGCTCCCCCCCATTGTCCAGTGTAATACAATAATAAAGCAATTATAAAACAAATTACAAGTCCAATTAATCCACTAATGATTAATTCTACACCTAAAGTGAAGGAGAATAACACACGTAAAATTAAAGCTGCAATTACCAAACCCCAACTAAGCAGATCAGCAACTTCGCGATGTTTAATATCAGAAATTGAACTAGCTATTAAGATAAAAAAAACCACAACTGACATCACAGAACTAAAAACCATTTATTTCACTTCTTACGAATTCTTGGCGGAGGTGGCAAAGGTAACTCTCCAATCACTTCATCTTGAATTTTTGATTCTTCAGCAGCAGATAAACCACCTTGTGATAATTTTGATTCCAAATTAGACATGTGTTCACCTGATTCAGCAGTACTTTCAACTGTTGAAACATTAGCTGCACCCATCATCATAGTATGTTTAATTTCCATGTTATTATCTTGAACCTCAGTTCCAGAAAGTCCTACAACACCCTCTTGATCTAAAGAAATTTTTTCATCAGGTGAGTCAGGCAAGTCAACAATGTTTTGAACATTCAATTCTTCATGTACATCAGGATACTTATGTTGAATATCTTGGATTTTCATTTCAAGTTCTGTAATTTGAGTTTGGATTTTCTTTAATTGAATTGGATTCAAATTAGAAGTTTCAGCTTTCAATTCTAATTCATGTTTGACACTTCTAATTCGGTGAAATAAGATTGAAGCCCGACGAACTTTTAATGAATTTTCAGAATCAACTGATTCAGATGTTGGTTTAGAAACTAATTTCCTAGAAGAGTTACGCTGTTTAACATCTGTGTTAGGCTTAACTTGATTTAATTCTTTCAATAAAGATTGCGAAAGTGCTACATCTTTTTTTAGTTCAGATTTTGCAAGTAACTCTGACAAGATGTGATAAAGTTTAGTGACTTTTTCTTGTAGCTCTTTATCTTCAGCTGCGTTTATCCTATTTTTTAATGAAGTGATTTGCCTTTTCAAAGAACTAACTTTTTGAGACTCTTTTGCCTCATTTTTCAACAGTTTATCCTCGAGGACAAAAATATGTTCTAATTTTTTTTCCAAATGAACAATCTCTTTTCTAAGACTAAGTCTTGGCACATTTTTTTGAGTAGAGAGATATTTAATTTCATCAATTTTTTGAGAAATTTCTTTTTTATTGATTTTTTGCCTCATACCATCTTGAGCTGATGCTAATGAGTGTAACAATTTTTTTGCTCTAAATGCTGTAGCCACTTTTTTACCTTCTTATTGAGATTAATTTTTTTGATTCTGTATATTTTGATTCTATATATCAAATAAAAATTATAATTCTAAAATAATTAAAAAATTAAAAAAATCCATGTCTTTTTTTACTTTTTTCCAATCCAGGCGGTGGAGGTGGAATTCCTCCAATACCAGCAACACTTGCTGAACCCATAGTAGGAAGTGGTGGAACCATTGAAGCACCAACACCTGCACTCATCATATTAGGAGGAGCAGAAAAAGAACCACCCTGCATATTACTTGGCATACCTGTGTTTGCTGAAGGGATACTCTGCACTGCAGCAACAGGTTTACTTGAATTTGTAAATTGTTCAATCTTATCTGAAATAGCAATCATTCCTCTTGCAATAGTTTCGTTTTGAGTTACAACGGCATCAATTCTTTCATTCAAATGTTTAATTGATTTGAAGATATCTTCATCTGCTGTTGTGTCTAATGCTTTTTTGAATACATCATTCAATTCATGAATTGAATCTTTCAAACTTTCAATCTCCAAGATAAGTTCATTTGTTTTGGTATCTGGTTCTTGTAATTTCTTTTTTAATGCCTCAACATCATATTTGAGATCCTCAAGTAAACTGTGAGGAAGAATTTCATAATCTTGCTTTGTCATCCCTGCCACCTCTTTGTAATCGATAATCACTTAACTTATGATCACCAAAATTATTATAATTATAATGATTAAATATTTTCCTTATCAAAAATAGAGGAAGTGAGGTATATAAAGTTTTGCGTCAATTAAACAATTATCTTAATTGATTTTATTCGAAAATTGATTATACAACTGGTTAAACAATTGAAACTAACACATAGTTTTAAATACTAATTTTCTTAAATAATGTTTACCATGATAGTTGTAAGAACTCAAATAAAGGATCTATTGAAAGAAAGTGGCACTGACGTACAAAATATCTCAAGTGATTTTTGTGAAAAACTTGATGCAAAGGTACGTGAATTAGTTACAGAAGCTTGCAAACGCGCAGCAGCTAATAGCAGACGCACAGCAATGGCAAGAGACATTTAATTAATTAAAATAAAAAAATCAATAAAATTAAAAATGGATTCATGTATTTTTTGCAAAATTGTTGTAGGTGAGATACCTAGTTACAAAGTTTTTGAAGATGAGAATTTTTTAGCCTTCTTAGATATTACACCAAAAAAAGAAGGTCATACATTGGTGATTCCCAAGAAACATTATAGATGGGTTTGGGATGTAAAAGAAAATTATTCAGTAACTACAAATAAAGTTGCTAATGCTCTTAAGAAAGCATTTGACACCGATTGGGTTGTGTCTTTTGTGATGGGCGAAGAAGTTCATCATGCTCATATCCATTTAGTCCCAAGGCAACGTGATGACGGGCACGGATCATTAATTAATGTAGATTCTAAAGTTGAAATAAATAAAGAAGAAATGCTTGAAATCGCTCAAAAAATTCGTGATTCTTTTTGATTATCTAAATCAAGATACTACAGATTATAACCAGTAACTTTTTAAATAGGATTAATGGTCTATTGAATTACAGTGCATTTTGGCGAAGTGGCTTAACCTGGTTATAGCGCCACATGGAAAGAGAAATTCTCTTCTCAGGGCGAGGCTCATAAGAGATGAGCGATGAGACCCTCGGGTCAATGATTAACATCTCAGCTTCTGGGTTACGTGGAAGTCGGGAGTTCAAATCTCCCCTTCGCCACTATGCACTATTTTACTTGGGCCACTACCCACTGGTCATCTTCTACTAACCTTTATTAATTTTCATACCAAATTAACAATATGAAAATCACTAAAAATTTCGCAATTCTCTATGGAATCCTACTAGGAGATGGTTGTTTATCAAATACTTCCAAAGCAAGATATATTTGTATTACTTGTGACAGATATTCTGATAAAGAGTTGTTCAAAAAATTAACACCTATTATTGAAAAAATAAGAGGTAAAAAAATTAAAATAAAAGATAGAGGAACACATGGAACAATTGAGATTAAATTCTCAGATAAAAAGATGTTTGAAACATTTAAAAAAATTGGTTTTCCAGTTGGGAAAAAAGGAGTAAATCTTTTCATCCCGAAAATTTTTAAAAATCATTTGAAGGAAGTTATTCAAGGTCATTTTGCAACGGATGGGTGTGTTGTAATCACAAACAATAATGGAATTAGATATCCAAGAATTGAATTTTCAAGTATCTCTAAAGGTCTTTTAGAACAAATAAACAAATATCTCATAAACAGTAATATTAGAAGTAAAATATATCTTTCAAAGAGATACACTAATGGATGGAATAATTTGTACAGAATTCAGATAAATGGAAAGAAACAACTATGTATTTTTGAAGAGAAAATAGGATTTTTCAACCCAAAACACAAAAAAATAGCAGATTCATTCAAATAAATGCCTCCCCTTATGAACCAATTATTTCAAAAAATCTAGGTACCTGAGTTCTAACTTTAACAACTACATGCCAAGTATCATTTGGTTTACGTACTGTTCCTCCTTTATCCCTATGTATGACCAGTGAGTAGTGGCTCCCCTTCGCCACCATTTTCTTTTAGTAGTAAGTTATAACTCTAAAGAAGTTGCTGATTTTATTTGGACAAGGAGAGAATGGCAGATGAGAAATATTCAAAAATATTAATAATAAAAATTAAAAATCAAAGCATAAATGTAAGTCCACTGTATATTCTAGTCATTTTACTAGCACGTAAAAGATTACAATAATCATTATGTTCAGTAAAAACCTCTTCTATTGGTCTTGAAAGGAAACCATTTTTCATTTTAACTTCTTGTCCATCAGCAAAATTGAAACTTAATCTGTTTGGCTGATCTCCTTCAAACACTTGCGAACCTAAATAATAAACTCCAGAACCACCAATTCTAAGTTGATTACATTTCCTCCCTGTAGTCTCCATCCCACGTCGGATTGCTGAACTTTCATACATGAATACCATCTTATCATCAACCTTTACTTCGAGTAGATCTTCTCTTACTAATCCACTATAAAATGGAAGACTTTCTACAGTTCCGATCGCACCGGAATCTTCCCATTTTTTCCAAAACCTAGGATTATTTTTTTTACTTTGATTTACCATTTTTATCTAGTCCATATCAGAAAACTCTAATTGGTTATCTGAAATTTTTTATTTTATCAAACTGATTTAAGAAAATTAATTTACTTCTTATTTATTAAAACAGTCAACTTCAACTGTCTAAAAAACAACACACTATATAAAGTTGCTCCTTAATTATAGTGACACTCAATGAATGCATGTGTCAAATAATCTTGAATTTTTTAAAACTCACCCAAAACCACCAAGCTCTCCACACAACAACAATCATTAAATATTAAACACAAATTATCAATTCTATGGTTATGTATCCCAATTATGTACTAGGAGAAACAACTCTCTCATTGCTTCAAATGCACATAGCACTTTATGAGCAAGGCAAAGATCAATTTAAATCAGAACAACCCATGATCCTCGCAGCTGTTGAAGCAACTATGCCAAGAGTAGAATTAGAGTTAGGGTTATTTTATGGAAAAGTGGATCCAATAAATTCTGCAATTAATCAAGAAAGAGAGATCCCCCCATATTCACCTGGAGAAGCAATCGTTTTAGTACTGAAAAAACCAAATCAGAGTTTACATGCAGTTCAGTTAAAATTTTGTGGATCAAATGAGAGAGTGAATTGGAAAGAGTGGAGAATTGAAGGAATAGCTGAAGGAGAATTCACTGAATCTCATTTTGCACCATATGGCTCCGCTAAAATTGAAGATATAACAAACTCCAATGCTAAATTTTACAGTAATTCTCCAAAAGAGGTTGGCAGACGCGAAACTTCCATAACAGATCATCCAATAGAGATGATTATTCAAGAGGTACAAGAATTAGAGAGATCAGCGAGGTACAGATATGTTCATCAGTTAGAATTTCCAAAAAACTTGAGCCCTTCGGAAAAATCAGTACTCGCAAGCTTAAATAAAGCACAATATTTATAAAACAATTCTAGAACTTCAATAATACGCCAACGTGGCATACTTAGAAAAATCTAATTTTTCTGGTCGCCACTTAAGTGTTCATAAAAATTCACGCCAACGTGGCACAATCTGGTACTGCGCAAGACTGGAAATCTTGTTTCCTCTGGATATCCCGGTTCAAATCCGGGCGTTGGCGCTTTTTCTTTTACCTAGCGCCGCACCTTAGAAATAGGGCATATTTGAGTATTGGACTTGTACTAACTTAAAAGATCCTATTCTAGGCTCTTTCAACAAGTGTAAGTCCTAATGGCCAAAGTAATCACTTATGGAATTCTATAAGCAGTTTCTTTGTTTTTGGAGTAAATAAGCCTCTGAACTATATAATATTTTCTTGGTAACATGGCCATTAGTGGTCCAGGAGGAATAAATACTCTTTTTCCCCATATTAGATCTGAACAATTCATCTGGTTCAAAATAATTTAGGGGGAAATACAATGGAAGCATTGGATATGAAAGTATTACAAGAAGATAGAAGTGAACATATTGAGTACTGCCTTAGACAAATTGGATCTTTAGTTAATTCTGGATTTGTAATGTCGGCAGAACCGTATGTAGATCACTTGTGTGGTAAAGAACTTGGATTGTATGCTAGTGAATTTGAAACGTTGTGTTTCAATTTTGCCATTGAGCACAGTTTACGCACTGGTGAGATCAGCCCATATCTTTGGGGTGCACAATGAAGTGTCTTGTCTGTAAAGGGGATGCCAATCAAGAACTTTGCGACACCTGTGCACAAATTCTGCTTGACAAATATCCTAACGAATCCATTTGGGATATCATCAAGCGTTACGAAGAATATTGCTATGGAGGTGAAGAAGAATGATAGTAGGAGATTGGAAAGCAATACTTGCTACACTGTGGGTTGCATTGTGTCTTGTCTTTATTGTGTATATGATAGAAGCGGCAAGTTATGATGTGGCTCTTGGTTTTATCGTAGGAGTAGCAGTTGTGTCAGTTTTCTTTTTGATACAACCAAACAAGTGCCGTGTTACTCAAGAAGAAGCTCCAGAAATTCTAGAAGAAGGAGATGACAGTTTACTAACACGGGTGTTTACACCTGGTTTTGTGGAGGTGAGACAATGAAACAAATATTTTCAGTCTTATTTTTGTTATTGCTGATTGCACCAATGGCATTTGCAGAAATAGACTTTGACGGAGAAGAACTCAGTACAGAAGAAGAAGCATTGCTTGATGAGATCATGGATCCAATATTCACAATTTACAATGCTCTGAAATATGTGGCAACTGTAATTGGTGTAATGGTTCTTGTCTTTGCAGGAGTTAGTTTAATGACAGCTTCAGAACCTGCAAAAAAAGATCGAGCAAAGAATATGCTAATGGGAGTAGTTATTGGATTAACTATTATCTGGACAGCACCATTAATTGTGGAGTTAGTGTTCACATGAAACTAGCTCCATATTTTTTTCTTTTTGTGTTATTAGTTAGCTCTGCGCTAGCTTTTGATTGCTCTTATGCTTCTGATAGCGAAGTTTGTGAAGAAGTGTTAGACTCTGATTTGGGTCGCTCTGAAATAGAAGAAGCTTTGTCTTCTCTTTTTTATGAAAAAACCAGTAATCCAGATCATGATTTTGTTTCAGAGTATAATAAGGCAATTGAAGTAAATTCTGCACCAAACGATGTTGAAATAATTGATTCTTCTTACATTTACGATGCATGGGTTTCTTTAGACACACTGTCCCCTTCTGTTTATGAAACAGATGAGTTGTTAGTTCCGCCAGAAGTTGAAGCTATTTTTCACTCTGATTATTCTGTATCAATTCCTGGGTCTTACACTGCAAGTAAATATCCTTACACCAATAGTGGCTACTGTAAACGCAGGTATTCATTGGCCTCTGAAGATGTAAAAGAATGGTTTTCAGTAAATGATGAATTATTTGAAACCAATGAACTAACTGTAGGTAGCTCAAGTATAATATCTTATCATCAAAAAATTACTGTTAAGGTTAATGAAGCACAGTATAAATGGAAAGAAGTATGGAATAGTCATTATCACATGTATCAATGGAAGTGTGAATACTATAGAACTCTTACTCACACAGACGTTGTAGATTTAGAAGATAGTAAAGACGTAAGTAGGCGCACGCTAGATCCAAGTTATGCTATTCTTTGGTCATCACGTTATCGTGGCACTTCAACAGGCGAATTTTATGCGCACAACTACGCGCAAATAGAATTGTCTTTTGGAAATTCCAGTTACACAGAGCAAGCGTTTGTGTACTATGTTGTGTTTGAAAAAGAACCGTACGATTTTGCAGTGTTAGTTGCCAAAGAAGTGGACAACACAGCAATTCAAGGAATGTATGTTGATGAAAACCTGTTTTATGTTGCTAACACTGCCTTGTGTCAAATAGTTGGTTACAACCATTTCTTCTCAATCACAGAAGATTGTGAAGTAGATGAAGATATTGAAGAATTAAGTGCTTCTTTTTCAACAGAGGAATCAAACTTTGATCTTACACTGTTGTATTATTTCATTTTATTGGGTTTAGTATGCTATCTTCTTTTCAAGTTACTTGGTTCGCAGCTACGTAAAATTCTTCCATACTTTATTTTGCCGTTGTTATTGATTCCGAATGTTTTGGCTGCGGATGAAGACTGTGGTCTTACCAATTTATCAAGTTGTATTCCTGAAGCGATGTATGATTTTATTTTAAGTATAATTAACTTGACATTATCTCCAAGTTTAGAAATCATTCAAAATTTACTTACAAGTGATATTGACATTTCTCTCTTTTATCACGCATGGTCTGTAATACGCTATATGATTTCATTCTTCTATGTATTCTTTTTTGTCTACGCGGGCTGTGTGCTTTTGATGGGAAGTGCCAGTCCAATTCAGAGAGCGCACGCCAAAGATATGCTCAAGAACACGTTCATAATGATACTTCTGATTCACGGATCGTATTATCTTTATGATTTGTTTATTACACTTTCCAGTACAATGAGTGGGGCTATTTTAGAAATGATTGACCCTACATTCTTTATGCTGACAGCTGACAATATAATTAATATCGGGCTAGAGTTCATGTTTACTTGGTTCTATAGTTTGACATTAACATTCACAATATTATTTTTGACCTTTCGTTATATTGTTGTTGTTACAGGAGTGATTGTATTACCTATTGCACTTTTTTGTTTCTTTATTCCTCCTTTGAAAGCCTATGGTAAGTTTATGCTTTCTGTAATTGGATTAATGCTCTTCATAACATTCATTGACTTGCTAATTATCTTAGCCTGTGCATCATTGGTAGAAATTACTCTGTTTGAAAGTATGAAAATTTTAGTAATGATTGTTTGTTTTCTTTTCATCAATTACACACTATGGCTGTGCACTAAGTTTGCCTTTGCCATGAGTGTGAATGGTTCAATCAAAGATGATGTTAAGCAAGCTGCGAAGTATGTGGCATTGTTAGTGTAGGTTAGCTAGGTGCATACTAGTTAGTCTTTAGAAGTGGTGAGGAAGGTAACGCTTCCTTTTATTTTCTTGGTTTACCTGAATTCACATGAAAATGTAAGTGTTTAGAATCTTGATAGTTTCCTAAATTCGTAAGAACTCTGCATTGTCCGTGTTCCTCTGTCACTTCTTTAGATACTCTTTGTAACACATCCATAATTTCTATGATTAATGATCTATCAGTCAATGTGAGTAAAGAATTAATATGCTTCTTTGGTACAACAACAATATGTACTGGCCAAAATGGCTTCGTGTGATAATAAGCAAGCACATTTTCAGTTTCTAGTACCTTCTTAACAGGAGTCTTCCCACTGAAAACTTCATCACAATAAAAGTCGTCTGTCATCTTCTACCTTTTTGAAATAACTAGTTCTTTAAATTTAGTTGTTTCATCAACCTTCCTTTCAAACCTTAAATCCCCAATTTCTCCAATGATAATTTCTGCGGTTGTGTAAATTATACATCCTTCTTTGAGATGTCCACCAAAGGTGTTACCATCTTTATCAGAGATAGAAAGATGAAGATGTACTCCATCTGGTGAAAGAGTTCCCACAAGACTTACAATCTCAAACTTCTCTACAAATTCCTTTTTAATGTTTTCATCAGCTAATCGAAGTGTTGCTTTTGATAAAGAACCAACACAAGTAAGTATAACTCCTGCTTGAATTTTATTCTCATTGCAAAATTTGATTACTCTTTTTTTAAGATCTTGACCAGGATGCAGCCGTATAGCATATGTTCTCATGGTACCTCAATGTTTACTTCAATTATAAATTCTTCTCATGGCATACGACATACCACCACCACTAAGGCACAAGGAAGCCATTCTCTGGGGCCTGAACTGGAACCAGATCGGCTACGCAGCGCCAGCTCTGATCTTCAGCCTCTTTATCATCCTTAAAGCACCTTTTCCAATCGAAGTGTCTTTAGCAATTTCTGGTATTATTGTCACAATTGCTGTCTTCTTCATGTTCTTCAACGGCTTAAACAGAGCAAAGAACTTGATTCATCACCTTTTTAATCAAGAAGTAGAAGTTAATTCTGATACACTCAAAAGTATTGTAGACATTCAAAAAATTGAAAACGATATTGTATACAATTCATCACAAAAATTAGCAGTTTTAGAAATCATCCCCTTGAACTTCCTCATCAAAACAAAGGAAGAACAAGAAACAATCATTCTTGGATTTCAGAAGTTTCTCAATAGCTTAGATTTTCCAATCCAAATTCATGTGAGTAGCCATGAAATAGATTTGAAAGAGCATTTTGCAAAAGTATCAAAGAAATCAAAGAACTACAAAGAACTTTTCAAGTCATACAAACAGTTTATTGAGGAGTCTACTAAAGATATCAAAAACAGAAAATTCTACATCATTATCAACGAGAAAGACAACTTAGAAATTCAAACAAAAGTCTGCGAAGAAAAATTACGTTGCTTAGGATTGAAAGTACAAAGACTGCAAAGTAATCAATTACTCAATTTATTCTTTGAATATATTGCAAACAATAAACAAAAAGAACTGAAGGAAGGAGAAGAAATAGAAAATTATACTCATCATTTGCTTTCACCCAACAAAATCACCTTTTTTCATGATTTTTTGCAAGTAGATGATAATTTCTATAAAATTATTGCAGTCACAGGTTATCCTCATTCTGTTGAGATGGGTTTTCTGGATAAAATAATTTCATCTGGTGATAATTATGATGTCTCCTTGCATATTGATCCCTTTCCAATTGAAGATATGATGATTCAACTCAATAGAGAATTACAAAAACAACAATCAGACTTGTATGCAGATAGTAACAAAGGAATCATTAATCCTTCTTTAGAGATCAAATACAAATCAACTAGAGCTGTGTTAGAAGATTTGCAGAAAGGTAAGCAAAAACTCTTCGATGTGTCTTTGTATGTGATGTGCAAGGGATCCAGTAAGGAAGAAGCTGCCTTGTTATCTAAGAAGGTGAAAGCTGATTTTGATGGCCTGATGATTCAAAGTACGCAGCCAACTTTTCAGATGCAACATTGCTATGAATCAATGCTTCCGTTAGGGCGCGACACTGTAAAGATCAAGCGAAATATTCACACTACTGGATTATCAGCGTTCTTTCCCTTTAGTTCGCCTTTCTTAGATGTTGATAATGATGGGATATTATTAGGTCTTAACAAGAATGGAATTCCTTACATCAAAGACATTTTCCAATTAACTAATCAAAATGGTTTAGTCCTGGCTACTAGTGGTGCTGGGAAGAGTTATTATGTGAAGTTAATGATTTCTCGTCAGCACCTCAATGGCTGTGATGTGATCATAATTGACCCACAAGGAGAGTATTTAGCAATTACAGAACATTACAAGGGAGAAACAATAACCATCTCTAAGGACTCAGAAACGATCATCAACCCTCTTGATTTAATGGGTCATGAATATCTTGAGAAACGATTGTCTTTAATGGATTTATTTCAAATTATGTTTGGTGAATTAACAGAAATTCAAAAAGCTATTTTGGATAAATCAATTGATTTAACCTATGCTAGAAAAGGAATCAATAGAGATAGTTATGATAAGAAGCCTCCAAAATTACAAGATTTGTACCAAGTTCTCAAAAGTTTAGAAGGTGAATGTGCACAACAAGAGAAAGTTACCTATCGTGCATTATTGAATCGTTTAGGAATGTATACTGGCAATGGTGTGTTTTCTTTTTTGGATAAAGACACCAATATTGATTTTGATAACAATTTTGTCTGTTTCAATATAGGAGATATGCCAAAACAAGTCAAACCAGTTGTGATGTATTTAGTTCTAGATTTTGTCTATATGCGAATGAAGAAGTCTTTGCAAAGAAAGATTTTAGTGATCGATGAAGCATGGAGTTTATTGCAGACCGCAGAAGAATCATCATACATCTTTGAGATCGTTAAAACCTGCCGTAAATACAATATGGGCCTATTAATGATAACTCAAGATGTAGGTGATTTAGTTGGTTCCAAAGCAGGAGCTGCGGTACTCGCGAATACTTCCTACACATTTCTTTTACGTCAAAAATCAGCTATTATCAGCAATGTTGCTAGAACCTTTAATCTTAGTTCTAATGAGAAAGATTACTTGGTGACTGCTGAAGCAGGCAATGGAATTATGATCTTGGAGAATGAACATCAAGAATTGAAAGTGATTGCCTCAGAGAAAGAACATGAATTAGTCACAACCAACCCTGATGAAATGATCAAGAAAAATGAGAAGAAGAAAGGCAAGAAGATACCTAAAGGTGAAGTTGAGATCATGTTAAGTATTGAGCAAGATGTGTATCCAGCAAATGACTTAACTATTGAAGATCAAAATTTCTTGGTTAATCATGACTATGTTCTTGGCAGTTATCATGGTTTGAGCAAAGGCAGGCAAAAAGAATACTTTGTGAAGAAAAGAAAACCAGAGGGAGCCTTGCATACCTATTATGTGAATTTGATCTATGAAGAGATTAGAAAGCATACTAAGAATGCTTTGAAGAGTAGAACTAAAGAACCAGATATTGTGTTTACTAACGCACAAGGAGAGAAGATAGCAATTGAAGTAGAGTCTGGGATTGATGTGAAATATCTGAATAAGAAAAGATATCACAATGAAAAATTTGCAATAAGAAAGAAACAATACGGGATGAATTGCTACATATTTTTGCATAAGGTAAGGTTAGAAAATAGTTACAAACGTCATGATCTCCCTATTCTCTTTAGAGATAATATAGAAAACTTTGTGACCTCCCAAATGAGAGGTTACAAAGAGAATATATCGTTGAAGAATCAGACATCACAAATGGCTAATTCTAAGGGTAGAAGGTCTAAAACGCCAAAATCAGAGGTCACAAGAGACATCACAAAAACAGGAGGTAAATTAACATGAAAACAGAATTGTTATGGTATTCCCTTGGAGGGTTGGTGCTTAGTTTTGGGTTATACTTTATCCAAAAATGGGTTACATTCTTTCCAGAGATTGTAGTGCAAGTAGTCTTCTGGATCTGTCTTGGCGTATTTGGATTAGCTATGTTGATGCAGGTGTTGGTAGCTGTGAAGAAGTGGTGGGGAGAGATGCGTGGTGATTGAGGTATTCAACCAAATTTTACAGAGTTTAACTCTAATTATTTGTTCCTTAAAGTACTATATTCTAAGATTTAACTTTTCAACAACAACTGGGTGAAGACGAACTTTAGAAAAATCACACTCACCAATAGGTGCATACTGCCAACCATTTTTATAACTAGATGGTACAAATCCCTCTCGATATTCTGGAATTTCTGTAGGAATAACACCTGCATCTGAGATTGGTTTGCGAAATCCAACTAAACTACCTCTCTGACCAATGTTAACTATATCTGGAAGAACACAAAGTTCTAACCCAACTGTTTCAAATCCCCTACTCAGTAAAGAATTTTGAATGACTGTATTATGAGTTGTTCCCTGTGCTTCTAAATATCTAAAACTTTTTTGATTAATAACTTCATCTCTCAATTTATTTAATTCTTTAAACACTCCTCTGTTTTGATAACCTGGTTTTACAAAAGAACGGCAAAGAACACCATAATCTTCTTGACTTGCCAGAGCTATATGGCCTACTACTTCATCATTACCAATACCAATAAATGAATCATTTTTTTCTACAAATTCCTGCCATGATTGAACAGACCCATAATGTGGAAATGGTAATGTCTCATAAACTTCTTCTACCAAAGACACAATTCTTGAAGCATCTTCTTTTGTGGCTTTTCTATGCTCCATTTTCCCTAGTGATTCTCGAACGTGCATGAGTGACTTCTGCGATAGGTTCAACAGAATCAGGGAGCCCATACTGAGAAACATATTCTCTTGCAAAATCCACTCCGAATTTATCGATAAAAACACAACGAGAATAAAATGGGAGAGCAGTCATTAAATGAAGAGCTTGATTCTGGTGAACAGTTGCTTGAAATTCTTTTGCCAATTCTTTATTTGCAGGCATGGGATCTTGTCCATCAACAGTATAAGCATAATGAACTGCAAGATCACCCATTAATTGAACATTTCCTAAACCTAACTCTTGATGTCTTTGAGGATTATCTCCATCTTGTGTATGTTTAGAAAGATGATACACCAAAGCAAGATGTCCTCCAGCTAAGTAGTCCATATCCTTAATGGTTTCTGCTGTGGTGAGTACATCTTTTTGTGATTCACCAGGTATCCCAATCATGGTAAAAGCGAATGGAGCAATCCCTAACTCGTGTGTTCTTTGTAGAATTTGTAAATCGTAACGTGATGTTTTTCTCTTTGCTTCTCTTTGTATTGTTTCAGCAGAAACAGTTTCTAGACCATACATCATTCGACGATGGGGACCTCCTCTAAGAATTTCTGCCCTATCATTTAGAATCCATTTCTCAACATTAGAAAATGTTTCTAACTTAAATGGAAGTTCTCTTTTAGTGACCTCTTCAGCTACATACTTGGCAATAACTGGGTGGTGCGCTTCAATAGTATCTTTGAAAAATGTAACGCCATATTGGTCGTAGTGTGATTCTAATTCTTCCAAAAATTGTTCTGGTGTTTTCATTTGAAATCTTCCAGACATTCGAGGGATTGGACAGAAATTGCAACTATCCGCATAGCACCCCTCACCTGATCTTACTGGAAGAGCACGTTCTGGACTAAAATATAAATCAAGATCTAAATCGGAAAAATCAGGTGTTGGCTCACTACGAACTACAAACTTGCTAGGATTTTTCAGAACTTCATCGATAGAATTGTCTGATCTAAACGCTTTTACAATAGAAACAAAAGCAGTTGCTTGTTCATTACTCAAACCAACATCGTATGTATCTCTAAGTTCAGTTGCTTCTAACTCTGGTTTTATTCTACTAAACAGATTTCCACCTACAACAACTTTCGCACCAGTATTCTCTTTGACAATTTTTGCTAGAGTAAGACCTGCAATTAGCTGTTCTGGAATACCAATGCTAATACCTACAACATCACTACCACTTATATAATCATCAAGACGATCTTCAAAAAATGCAATGTATGGATTTCTCTGGTTATCAGATAATGACGCAAGTACTTGATCAGAATGCATATTGCTATACTCCCAAGAAGAATGAAGCAATCCAAGATGTCCTTCAAACTTCTGAGCAAACGTATCAAGAGTTCTTTCAATAATTAGACGTGCATCAAGATAATCTGCTAGTCCACTAAGAGGAAAATCAGAATGCATTGTTGCAACTGCTTCTCTTACTTCCTCATTTGTACCAAGTGCATGATGATAAAAATCAATGTTTGCATCGATTACTCTACTTTCTAATCCTTCTGCTTTCAAGCGTGCTTTCAACATTGCTGGAGCTAGGAATGGCATACCTGGCACGTGCTGTGGTGGATAAACTATTGTAACACGTTTATTCATTTTTCACCTCTGGAAAAACAGGCGTTAATCCAAAATGCCAAAATTCTCGTTCATAGGGGATAAAGCCAGCAGAAGTCATAAATTCTTGAAGATGCAAACGGTTGCTATGAATTACATCATCTTTTCCTTTGAAGAAATCAAAAGCCATTTGTTCATACATTAACTCGGGCGTTTCTGCTGATTTGTTTAACACAACAGATTCACCGCCCCTGTAAAGCATGACATCAACAGAATCTCCCCTAGCATGAGGAGGAAAGCCAGGATGATATGGCGAAGCAGTGTAATTACTTCCAAATTCTATTCGCTTTTCTATTGGCCATTCTGGAAATTGTGCTTGTACTGTTCTCATTCTACGCAGCCAAAGTCCAAGAAGTAAATCGGATGGCCTATATGCACTAATGATTCCTAGCTGTTCATCGGCTGGAAGCTTATCTTTTACTTGATACAACGCCTCCAATGTTTCTCCCGTTACTTGTAATGAAAAGTAATCTCCAGTCATCCCTAATTGTTCATACAATTCTCTATCTCGGGCAATATTTACTTTGAAATCAGCTTCAGGAATACTTACTAGATTATTTGGCGTTGGTACTTGCTCAAATGCCAGTCTCCACTCTGCTTGAAGCTCTTTTTCACTTTTCATAACTATTGAGTGATAATACTTGTTGATTAAATCTTCTTTAGATTATTTTGTCAAAAGAGAAATATTTATATAGAAAAGTACATTAATCATTGCAATGACAGACTTAATTGACCGAAAACTGTTGTATGAGCTTAATTGGAACGCCAGGCAGACCCATACAGCTATAGCCAAAAAGTTGCGAGTCTCTAAACAAGTCGTAAGTTATCGGATCAAACAATTAGAGAAACAAAAGATTATCAAAAGTTATCATGCTGTCATTGACTGGAGAAAATTAGGATATAATGCAATTAGGATTTATCTCAAATGGCAGAATATTGACTTAAAAAAAGAGGAAGAAGTCTATGAAGAAATACGAAAAGACCCTTTATTTATGTGGTCAATTCGCTTCGAGGGAGATATTGATATTGCTTTTTATGTTTGGGTAAAATCAATTCCAGAATTTGCTAAAAAGTGGTTTGAATTCATTTCCAAATACAAAAAGTACATTCTCAAGTATGAAATTTACGAATCTGTGGATATGGTTCATTATCCAATGAAATTCCTTATTGACAAATACAAAGCAGAGGAGTTAATTATTGGTCGAGAGGAAAAAGTAAAGTTTGATGATACCGATTATGAAATTCTAAAAATAGTAACCGAACATGGACAAACACCCATAACAGACATTGCTAGGAGAATAAAACTTACACCAAAAGCAGCCATGTATCGTTTAAGAAATCTTCAGAAGAAAGAGATTATTCTTGGTTATTATGCACTTCTTGATGAAACAAAGCTTGGTTACGTATTTTACAAAGTTGATTTTTATCTTAATGACATGTCAAAAATTAAAGAAATGAATGAGTATGCAAAACAACACAAAAATGTTGTGTATCGCATGAGAACAATTGGCGGACCTGATTTTGAAATTGAAGTTGTTGTAAAAGATGTCATTGAAATGAAAAAAATTATCAACGAGATTAGGGAAAAGTTTCCAAATAAGATCAACAATTACAGATTTCATCGGTTTGAGTATTCAATCAAACAGATCTATCTACCAGGAGAAAATATAGAAAAATAAGTTATAGTCTGCTGTAAAAATAATATATACTTACAAACTCTGATCCTTAGACTATCATATGAAAAGAAAAATGAACAATCAAATTAAAGGAGTAATTGGGATTATTGTTTTAATCATTAGTGCACCATTTATTATTAACAGTGTGATCTGGATAATATCACTATCTTCAGATACTTCTTCTGAAAATATGGATAAAGGTCTTGAATTAATTATCCAAGGAATTGTACCCTGGTGGTCTTCTTCAATAAATTGGTTAATTGGATTTGGAATAATGGGAGCAATAATTGCTGCAGTGATATTAATTATTCTAAGAGAATCAGGATATTTGTAACAACTTCTTCGCAACTTCCACCATCTCATTATGATTCGAAGCAAGTTGTGGCACTTCATCAAAAGCAATCCATCTAATGCCAGCAACCTCATCATTCTCTGAAAAATCAAGATCTTCCTCAACTTTCCCTAAGAATGCCATAGATCGCCAGCCTGCTTCATTCACAAACTCATGCAATTGTGTAAACGTGACTTTTGTAAGCCCAACTTCTTCTTCTACCTCACGATCCACAGCAGCAAGTAATGATTCTCCATCTTCCACTTTACCGCCAACAAGAGCATACATACCAATGTAAGGATTCTTCTTTCGTTTGATGAGAAGAACATATGGTTTTCCTTGGATCTCTTTGATCAGAACAGCATCGACAGCGAGTTTGGCTACCATATAGTTAAGCAATAAATGAATTATAAAAAGTATTCCATAAAATCAAAAATTATTTGTTGTAAAAGTTAAGAATTGATTTAACAGGTATAGATACTCCTTGATAACCTTCACGAGGAGGATCTATCTCAATAGTATCTCCTTTTACTTGAACTGATTGTCCAGTGTAATCAATTTCACAAAGTCCACATAAATCTTTGATTGGAATTGACATGCCTGAATTATTCACTTCAATTTCTAAATTAGTGCCCACAATGCTTGCTTGAGTACTTTGATTTCTTCCGAATGTCATAAGGTCTAAAAAGTATGCCTTTATATAAATGTTTGTTTCTTTTAAGTAGCAACATAAAGGGCCAATGAGTGGACGTACTACTTGCATATAGTGAATATGTGAAAACTATATATATTAATACCTAGTTTACAATAGTTTTAATGGAAGTCTTATTTGTTCATCAACCTGTTAAACATCCAATTCGTAATGATATTTCTGATGTAGGGATACCTTTAGGCATGCTTTATTTGGCAGGTTACTTGCGAGATCACAACTCTGATGTCAATGTCACACTGCGAGATTATCGGCTACATGGAGAAGATACAGTATATGGTGACATAACAAATGCTGATGTAGTTCTAGCTGGTGCAAGTACAGCAGATTATTCTGATGCAATTCGAATCCTAAGTATTGCTAAACGTTTAGGAAAACGTACAGTAATGGGTGGAATCATTCCAACAATGGTTTCTGATCACGTCTTGAATACAGGAGTAGTTGATATTGTGGTACGAGGGGAAGGAGAACAGTCACTCTCTGAAGTATTCAAGACAAATGATCTTATCCAAGTGCAAGGCATAAGTTACAGAAGTTCAAATGGCATAGTACATAATGCCGCACGAGCTGCTATGCGACCTGAAGAATTTTCTTTGCCAGATTATGACGTTGCTGGATTAGAAGATTATGTTGACATGTGTAAAGGAACTGTTTACAGTGCAAGGGGTTGCCCTATGGGTTGTAGTTTTTGTACGTTGAATACATTTTGGCGTTACAGTTACAGGCCTGAAGCAATAGATCAAGTGTTACAAGAAGTGACAGCAATGCATGACGCAGGATTCAAAGATATTCGTTTCAAAGATGAAGACTTTCCATTAAATAAACGCAGAACCTATGAGTTGCTTACGGCTCTTGAATCTTTAGGATTAGATGCAGAGTTCAAAGCCAAAGCACGTATTGATAGAGTTACACCTGAATTGCTTGAGAAGATGCAGCGTGCAGGGTTTAGGCGCATGTACTGTGGTTTAGAAGCAATTACACCAGAGACGTTACAGACAGCAGAGAAAGGTTATCGCAAAGGTTTTCAAGAGCAATTGGATTTAGTGTTAGCATCGGGTTTACAATTAGAGTTTGGTTTCATTTTAGGATTACAAGGCGAGACTGAGGAAACGTTAGCGAAGAACGTAGAATATGTCTGTGAGATCGGTTCTCTTCCAAATGTTGTTCCTCGAGTTACTTTTTTGACACCATATCCAGGAACGAAATTGTATAATAATCCAGTTGGTTTGAGATTCTTAACGCATGATTGGGACAGATACAATTCGATTACGCCTGTTTGTGTTCCTGAAAGTTTGGGTGCTAATGCTTTGCAGAAGTTAGTGGAAGCGCACGCAATGATTGTGGAGGCTACTGGGAGTGCTGATTACAATCCTGATATTGATGTTGGATTTTTGAGTGGGTTGGAAGTGGTTGCTGCAAAATAAAAGATTATTCCTTTACTCCTATATCTTCTAAAGTTCTTCCATAATGTGCGAGTGTTTCTTGTGCATCTGAATTCAGACACAGAGTTTTTTCAACCATATTTCCATTCTGATCAAATGCCATATGATACTTTCCAATTGCAAAACTACCATTTTCTTCCCCATCATCGTATATCACACTAAAAAGTGTAGCATCTCCTTCATGAGTATATGAAAGTCTAGCTGGAAATTCATTGTTTTGAGTTTCTATTTCAGGCTTCTTAGTTGCAAAACCAGCACTATGAAGTTCTCTTTCAACTAAATCATTTATGTTATCCATACTATGATCAGCAGAATCATTAATAGCTACTTGTACTGCGTGCAATACTTGCCCTAGCTCTCCATTAGAATAAGGTCTTGCAGAGTATACAAAAGGAGCCCTATGTAATCGTCTTGCTGATTCTGGCCCAAATATCATTAAGTGATACTTGTATACTGTAGGCATTTGAAATTGCTCCATGTTTATTACTTTTTTTTTCATTTTGTTTTCCTCCTTAAGGTAACTTCATTACTATAACTTAGTGGTAACAAGTAAGGTATTTAAGCATTGGTGGTGGTGAACACCACCAATATAAAAAGATTTAAATATGGGGCAGCATTTCTTAGCACTGATGTATGAAGAACTATTAAGGGAAGTTGGACTAAGCCAAAATGAAGCAAGAGTATACGAAGCATTGCTTCAAATAGGGGAATCTTCTGTTCAGACAATTTCACTACGATCAAAGGTTCATCGTAGAAATGTTTATGATTCGCTGAATAAATTAATGGAAAAGGGCCTTGCTTCTGAAGTTTTTGTCAAAGGGGAGAAGAATTTTAAAGCAATTAATCCAAGAAGATTGTTAGAATTATTAAAAGAAAAAGAGGAAAAAGTAAATAATTTTCTTCCAGAAATGCAATTAAAGTATGAGGCACTAGAGGAGAAGGAAGAAGCTTATTTGTATAGAGGCATTGAAGGATTTAAAAATTATCTCCAAGATATTCTTAAAACAGGAGAAACTGTATATTTTATTGGAGCAAAGGGTTTCTGGTTGGATGAAAGATTAAAACATTTTCTTCCGAGATTCCAAAGAGAAAGGAAAAAACAGGGAATCAAATTTATGCATTTATTTGATTATGAAGTTAAGGAGCAAAAATCTGAAATATTAAAATTTGTTGGAAAACCTTACAAATTTATTCCCAAAGAATATTCCAGTCCAACAGCAGTCGATATTTTCGGAGATTACGTTGTTACATTTGTAGGAGTTAAACCTGGTCAATTGGAAGAAGAACCTTTAATGTTTGTTATGAAAAGTAAAAGGCTTGCAGATGGTTATAGAAAATTTTTTCAGTTTATGTGGGACCATAGTAAAGAAGAATAATTTTCAATCCTGCCAGTTGTAATAATAGGTGTCAAGGCAAAATGAATTCTGATGTTTGGAGAAATGTTGAATTACCAAAAAAATGTGTTGATTATTTTTCACCATACATTCAAAGAAAGATAAGAAAGAGTTAATTTTTATTCATTTTCTCTATCAATTACTAATTCAATATCTGTTAAAGCAATTAATTTGTGATAAATATTAGGTCCAGTTTTGAACATAACTGGTGCCTTTACAATTTGAATTTCATCACCAATGGTTAATTCTATCTCTCCTTTAACTAAATAAACTATTTCTGGATCTTCATGCGTATGATTTGCACTAATACTTCCTTTTTTTCTAGAGATAAAGCTCGATTTTCCACAATCATAAATTATGCCTCGCTCATCGGATTTGATAATTCGTATTTTATTTAGTTTCATTTTTCATTATTTAATTTAATAAATCCTTGGTAATGTCAACTCTGGAATCAACTACACTTCCTTTAACTTCACTATCTACATTAACCCAAACATTTTCTGGCTCAAACTTGTATATTCTTCTAGGCAGTAGGCCTAAGAAATCTTTTGGACTTCTAATCTTTTTTCGTTTTCTAGAATACATTAGTTTTAATGCATTTAGTATTTCTGCCATATCTTTAACTTTTAATTGCCTAGCTTTCCCTTTAAGATAGACTCCAAAGCCAGTCCCTTCAGGAACGCTTGAATCATAGATTACTGCAAATACATTTCCATTCTTTGCAATATTTTTTGAATGTTGATTTTCTTTCCATGAAACCCAGTAGAATGTGTGTTTTTCATTGAATGCAGAGTAAACAGGGGAATTCCAAGGATTATTATTTTCATCGCATGTTGCCAATGTAAGGTATAAAATATTGTCCATAACCTTCTTTGCTCTAGAAACTAGACTTTTTGTATCCATATGTCTTTAAATCAATTATTCATTTTAAAGCTTTCTCACATCTACAAACAACTTCTCTTGCAAGAAATACCCTTATGCATAAGATTTACACACAAAATATAAAAGTAAAATGCTTATTAGTTCTTTTATGAATGATTTACACAAAAGGTGGCCACATAGGTGGCTTACACCTAAAGCCGAACCAAAAGATTCTTTGATTCACAGATATGGAATATTTGCAAAAGAAGATATCAAGAAAGGTGAACCAATAAATGCTTTTGGAGGTATAGCAATTCCAAAAACTGAAATAGAAGAATATAGAAAAACAATCAGCCATGCTGGTGTGCAAGTAAGTGATGATTTCTTTATTGTTCCTTCAAGTAACGAGGAGATAGTTGAATCTGGTATCTTTAATCATTCATGTGAACCAAATGTTGGTTTTAATTCTAGTGTAACGATGGTTGCAATGCGAAACATAAAGGTGGGAGAAGAGTTAGTTATGAATTACGCATTTATGGAAACATATTTTGATTCGTTTAATTGTAATTGTAGTTCTCCTGATTGTAGAAAAGTTATTGATTCCAATACATGGAAGGATAATGGATTTCAGGATAAATATGGTAAGTATTATTCACCGTATTTACGGGATAAGATATAAGTCAATATAATCTTATTTTTTCACAAACAACTTCTCTGGCAGAAAACTACACTTATGCACACGATTCACACGCACTGTTTCATAACGTCGAATCAATTGGCCAAACTTTTCTTTCATTCCATGGATCAATTGATACAAATGTTCTACATCCGAAACATGTAAATCAATAAGTAAATTCCATTTGCCAACAACATCAGTAAAGAATGTGACATTCGGATGAACCCCTAACCATTTCTTCAAAGGTTCTTCTAACTCAACATGTGTCAAGTCAAATTGTAAATATGACAAATGCCATTCATACTGTACTACTGCTGGGTTTAATTCGAAGGTAAATTTCAACAGCACATTCTCACTCAAAAGCTGTGCAATGTGTTTCGCTACTGTTTCATGATGCAGTTTCGTACTACGAGAAATATCAAGAACTGAACTAAGGGGATTTTCAAACAATTCTTTCATTACTGCAAGATCGGCTGAGTCTACCTTGTATGAATTTGTTTCTTTGATTTCAGGGTTTGGATGATAAATTGATTCAGGAGAATCTGGCAAGTAATTCTTACGACCATAAGAGGCATCTAATCCTACGACATGGGAATGATCAATTACAAATTTGTGAAATGGAGAAACTATTCTTTTGAATTCAGAATTAAATTCAGCAGCCGAACGTGCCAAGATTACAAAAAGTACATCTGATTTACCATATAATTCAAGCAGCCAAACTGTAGATGCTTGTTTACCAATACGATCTAAGATTTTTTTAATTTCTTTTTTTGATGCTCCTTGTAACTCTAATTGAACATAGTATGCATCATAACCAAGTCTTCGAAAATTGAAAATAGTTAAGAATCTACCAATAACTCCTTTTTCTTTTAATTTGTTGATCCGATAACTAACTCCTTGTTTACTAATATCCAATTCTTTAGCAACTTGTGAATGTGGCATTCGTGCATTTTGATCAAGTAATGCAAGAATTTTTCTATCTCGTACATCAAATTGACTGCGAATAGTTTCAACTAATGAATATGCCATTATGGTTGTCAATATCAAGTAGTTATTTAAAATATTCGCACAAAGTTAAACAAATGACTCAAGAACTTTTTTATAGCAAATCGGCCACTGTAGAAATATCTCACAAAAGATTTGATGGATTCTGGGGAAAATTGAGTGATGGGTGGCTGAGGGGCCACAGGTGCAATATAAGACTATTTTGAAATGGAGCAGTAAAGTACAGTACAAGAAAGGTGTTCCTTTTCTTTATTTGATGAAGATTTTTAGTCAGTTTCTTGCGTTAGAAAAGGGAGTAGTAATAGAATCTGAGTTGATTCTTATCGATGGGAAGACTGCTATTCTGACGAGGTTGGAGTGATTATTTCTTTGCTTGTTTCCAAAGTGTTTCGAAGTGTTTCTTATATACCGCAATTGTTTCTTTGTTCTTGTTAACAATTACTTTGAAGTCTCCCTCAGTATAAATAAAAGTTGCAATCATATGGTCAGAGAGAGTCATGCATGCAGGACCACATAAGTTTTTTGGAAGAAAGCGGATGTCAAATTTTTTCCATTGCTTCATTCTTTTTCTAAAATAATTCTTTGATTTAGCATCATCATATGAAATTAACCTTGAGTTGATCTTGTTTCCCAACCTTATGTCATGCCAATCATCACTTATTTTAGTTCCATACACTTGTGCAAGCGCCCATGAATAACCAATTCCTAAATGTGTGCTTGTTTTCTTAGATACCAACTCAGAAAACGCTCTAATGATCCCATCTAACCCTGAATAAATTCTAATTTCTCTATTCCAAATAGTGTTGAAAAAAGAGATATTACTTTTTGCAATATCTTCACTTTCAATATGTATTGCAACTGGAACATCAGCCCATAAGACAATAATAACTTTATTACCAAAAGTAAATGTAGTAATTGAAGATTTATCTTCTTCAGGGAGTATATCTATTTCTGCATAATCCAGGGTGATATTTTCATTTGAAAGAACATTAAGTTTTACCTTCTCTTTAATTCTTCTTGAGTTCCAAATATTATAGAACGATTTCATCCTTTCTTCAAATTTTCTCATTGAACCATGGATATAGGTTAATTTTTTATCTCGGAGAATTTGATTGAGTGCAGTTCGTACTCCACTCTTTGAGGAAAATATCTTCATATCAGGTCCCCCTTTTTGAGTGACCTTCATCTTTTCCAATTCAGGGAGGATGGATTGAACTTGTTCTTGCTTTTCTTTAAGAATAGAAAGCAACTGCCTAGGTTCTGCTGCCTTGAAATATTTCTTATTATCTTTCACCACAAAGCTAATTAAACCAATTTCAGTCAATTTCTTTAATCTATCATAGGTAAATGTTCTGTTGGTGCTTGTTATTTTTGAAAGATTACTAGCTGTAGCTTCTCCAAGTTTGAGTAGTTCCAAATAAAGACTTACTTCAGATTTAGTCAGCCCAAAATTTTGAAGCACTTTCTCCTTTTGCATATCAATTTGATATTACTCTTTCTTTATATATTTGTCGTTTTAAAATAAGACAACATAGATTAATAAAGAAACCTAATCCCTACTTTAAAGTAATGAATCAAATACAGTCGCAGCTTTATGCTAAACTTGAAAGAGAAATAGGAAACACTCCTTTAGTGGAATTCACTGGAGATGTTCCAAATAATAATTCAATTTTACTTAAGCGAGAATGCGATAATCCATTTGGTAGCCATTATGATAGAGTATATTTAGAATTATTTAGACACTTCGAAGACCATAGAGGTTTAGAACAAGGAAGCAAAGTTCTTGAGACCACTTCAGGCACTGCAGGAGCATCTTTTGCAGGTATTGGAAAAATTCTTGGCTATGATTGCCATGTAGCAGTTCCTCATGGTGTTGATGAGGCAATAATAAGAGCAATTGAACAACAAGGTGCAACATTTTACCGTACACCAGAGAAAGATTATGTTAGTGGATTTCCAAATTTTTTGAGAGATTTTTTGCCAAAACATCCTGACTTTTATTTTCTCAACCATTCAATGGGAAAACGTGCAGGAGCAGGTTTTAGTAATAATGAGATTACCTTACAGGCATTTGAAGCAATTGCAAAAGAAGTATTAGCAGAAACAAGTATTGATTTTTATCTTCCTGCTGTAGGAAATGGTTCTACTGTTTTAGGACCAGGTCGTGCGTTTCTCGAAAAGGGAGTACGAATGGTTACATTTGAATCAGCACAAGCAGCTGTAGCATATGATCAATTGTATCCAGGCCGTTACCAACAACTATTTGGAATTGCACCTGGCACCTTGCCAAGACACAGACTTCGTGGAACTAGTTATCAAGGAATTGACTTCCCACATATAAGATATGCAGTTGAAGAAGGAATGATTCATGATGCAATACTCATTAGCGACCGCTGGCAAAATAGAGATTATCATGAACTTACTGGACGAGATGACTTAGAAAAGCTCCCTCATTGGGATCAATCATTTGAGGGACAAGAAGATGTTGGCAGATCTACAAGAGCAGGGATTGCAGCGTGTTTAGAACTCGCTAAATCTGTTAAAGATAAAACCATGTTAATTATTGCCTATGACAACGCAAATAGGTATGATTCCGAAAGCATCTTGGGATAATAACACAAACTATTTAACTAACATGTACTCACAAATAAAAGATGAAGTTCAAACAAATCGTAGCATTGGATGATGTAAATATCAGTGAAGATGCAGTAAGACAAATCTCCATGATATCAGAAAGTGAATTTATCAGATTCAATTCTGATTCAACCACCTCAGCTGAATCTGTTAAAAGAATTGGAGATGCAGATTGCGTTCTAGTGAGTTGGAGATCGCCAATTGATAGAGAAGTTCTTACAAAATGTCCAAATTTAAGATTTATCTGTCTTTGTGGGACTAATTCAGATAGTATTGATTTAGATGAAGCAAAAAAACAAGATATTGTTGTATCCAACATAATGGATTATGGTGATGAAGGTGTAGGAGAGTGGGTTTTTTCACAGCTATTAATTCTAGCAAGAGGTCTTGGAAAGTACCAATGGAAAAGTTCACATGCTGAATTGGCCAATAAGACAATGGGAATAATTGGTTTAGGTGCAATAGGGAAACTTGTTGCAGATATTGCCTTGGGTTTTCATATGAATGTTTTGTATAACAGTAAAACCAGAAAACCAGAGTATGAAGCAAAGGGTCTGAAATATGTTGGTAAAAAAGAATTGTTAACAAATAGCGATTTCATTACTTTGCAAACACCCAAGAATTTAAAAATTCTTACTAAAGAAGATTTCTCTTTTATGAATGGAAAAGTTTTGGTAAATAATACTCTTGGCAAGCCGTTTGAAATTGAAGACATCAAAGAGTGGATTAAAGGTGAAAATAATTTTGTTATAATGGATACATGCGTAAGTCAAGATTATCACAAAGAATTGAGTAATACCAAAAGAGTTATCTTCTCTGATTTTATTGCAGGAAGAACTGAAGAATCAGTAGTTAGACTTGGAGATAAAACTATAAAAAATCTCAAAGCATTTCTCACAAATAAACCCATTAACCAAGTTAACTAACCCTAAATTATTTCCCTCTCAACCTATTTTCTACTTAATAGGAAACACGAACCAGTGAGGGCAATTCACAAAGAATTTATCTCTCAGTCAGGGCACTTATTTTCTAAAATGTGAACTGAGTCATTAATACCCCACACAAGGAGCATTCTGGGGGGCAAGTTACAACTAAATATTATTCCTATTCACATTCTTCTATGCCTAAAAACAGACTTTGCAGATTTCTTTGCTCAGAATACGAGTATGAACTCATCAAAGCAGAAGCAAAATCACGAGGGTACAAACATCTTTCAGCATATTTTAGAGATCTTGCAATTAGGCATAACAGAGCAATAGAAGATAAGATCATTGAAACACATAAGTTAGTAAAAATGTTGGTGGAGAAAAAAGAATGAAAAAAGAAATTCCAGAATGGATACTCATACTAGAATCCTTGAAAAAAGAATCACAAGAGCGATCCGCCAGATCCAAGTTGCGTGAGCTTCTCAAGCAATAATTCTTGCACATTCTTATCTTGTAATAACACATTCATTAATTTATCATTACGAGAACGAAGCTCTTCTTCTTGCTGTTGTATCCCTTGCAATTCTGCTGCGTAGCGAATATCAATGACGCCACCACACTTCACACAGCATTTATCTTCCGCTGTGTTTACAGTATCACAACGTGGACAAATCTTTGGTTTTGGCATAGTCTCAACATGTAACTCCACTGGTTTAATTCCATTAAGTGATAGAATCGCATCATTCACATTCTTAGCACTCATATGTACATAAGTTGCTGCCATCTTACTTCCTTGTACCCATCCAAAAAATTGATTCATTTGGAACTCTGTAAGGAATTCAGCATAGTAAGAAGCAAGTGAATGCCTGAAAATATGGGGGTGTACTTTTTTCTTAATCCCTGCTCGTTCAGAACATATCTTAAAAATTTTACGAAGTGCACCATATTTCAAATGTTTATCCTTGTTTTTCCAAGAAGTATTAACCCAAAGAAACGCACCAGGATCATCTTTGAATGGGTGAACATTCAACCAATTAGAAATATATGGAACACTCCAAATCAATCTGACTGTTCTAGTCCCTGTTTTTCCATGCAATGCTAATAATACACCATATTCATCAAAGTTAACAGATTTAATTAATGCATTACCAACTTCACCTGCCCGAGCTCCTGATTCTGCAAGTATAGCTATCAATGCTTTGTCTCGAATATTATCAGCCTTCTTGATCATTGAAAAAATCTCATCTTTTGTTAACATATCACCTACTTGTTTCGTTTTCATCTCTGAGCGACTTATTCGAATAGTAATCCATTCCACAATTGATTTTTTTCCTTTTTCTTTAGCTAACCATTGAAAGAATTTTCGAATGATTACTTTGTATGTTTGCTTAGTCCAAGCTGTAAATGAGCTTTGCTGTAATTTACTCACATACTTTTTGAGTTGCTTTTCCTCGATCCTATCAAAATCTTTGTTGAAATTTTCAGAAACTATTGCTAAATACTGTAAACACCGAATTATTCTCGATTTCGAAAGACCAGCAATTACCATGTGATCATTGAATTCTAGCAATAATTCTTTGTTTTTCTTTGTAGTATTTGCCTTTTTTACCCTTGTAATTGTTTGTTCTAATTTTTTCTCATAGTTATGGATTCCCATAGTATTTCCTCCAGGAAACTACGAATATAAAGCTCCTGGACTGACTATGGCCATACTTTTTAGGACTCGAACTTGCTCTAGCTCTTGGGCGTTGGCGCTCTTTATTCTATGAAGTTAAACTTCAATCTATCTCTATCCACCAAACAACTGCAATGAGTTAAAATTAACAACTTGCAATTTTGTGACAAAAAGTAGATAAATAAGAAACAAAAACTAACTAAAGAATGAATATGAGATATACAACAATTACTAGTTTAGTTGGTTTAAGCATAATGACAAATGCTTGCAAACTAGATTACGGCATGGATACACGTAAGTTAGAAGACAGACCAAGATATGATTCAGAAAACGAAATGCTAACAGAACCTGTAATGTTTGGTGATTCAATAGAAGATTGTATGGCCTTAGCTCTTATGCCAATAGAAGAACTATGCAAACCAAAAAATGATAACACTGAGTTGGAAACACAAAACTGTTTAGATTTAGCAAAAGACGGACAAGATTATACCAATTTTGCAATACAAAGAATGTATGAAACTGGTTTTGAAATAAATGCAGTACGTTATGAAGATAGTAACAGAGATGAGAATGGAGATCCGTTCGGACATATAGATCAATTACGTTTTGATACTCCAACTGGACAATTAATTTGTAATCTAAATATGACAAATTACCCTGATGGTGATTGTGAAGACGATCCAACTACAGTGAGAATCTCAGCAAAAGCTGGTTACATGCCTGATTCAAATATCAGTCAAGTGAATTATGGAATATCCAGATACCAAAGTGAAAATTGTATTGGTGAAGATGCTTATCAAGCACAGTTTGAATTAGACAAACCACTTTTCATATCTACTAAATTTAATGAAAATAATGAAAACATAGCCCAAGCTTATATACCTGGAGTTGAATATTCACCGACTTTAATTCATGCTGTAGAAACAGTTGTAGATATAGTTATTGACGCTGGAGAAGAGTTAGGTATGGAGATATACTAATCAAATCATCGCAAAAATAATAACACAAACTTATCAACATGCAAAAATTGGCCTACCAGATATTGAGATCCTTCCTTTTGGCAAATCTCCAACACAATATAATTCTAAAAATTATTTACTAACGGTAAATCCCATTAACTGCTTCTTTAATTGTAGCATTCTGAGGAAGAATTCCTCTTTGCCTCATTGTGTTATGTGACCATTTCATTAATGGCATTGATGAATAAAGTGCAGAAGGGTATTTTTGGAAATCATTAGCTTCTTCGAGTAAATCATCCCAGAATTCATTCTTTGTATCATCACCAAAAGATGCTTCTCCAGAAAGATATGTTTTTTTCATACCTTCCAAACCTAATGCTTCACCAACTGTAAATGCCAAAATAGCATGAGCAAAATAATCTCTGAGAATATTAATTTGTCTCCCAGTTTGGTAAAATCTAGTGAGTCCATCCATTGATCCTAACTGTGCTAACCGAGGGACGGATCCCCCAAGTTCTTTAGCTATTGCATCACAAGTTAATAATTCAGTAACTCCTTCATTTAATGCTTGAGCAGGGATTCCATAAGAATTACAATGCATAACCTCATGAACAATTGTTGGTTGAGCAAAATTTGTAGTTACAATAAATCGACCATATGCTCCAATTGCCATTCCACCTAATGTAGACAATTCAGAAGGTCCAGGGATTAGATTGTTTACTGGAACAAGTTTATACTCTACATCAGTGGGAGTCATTCCCTCTTCTTCTAAAAGGTTATTTGCCCAACCAATAATTTTATTTAATTGAGTCCTATTATTATCTGGAATTGGAAAATCATCGAACACTTCCCAAAATAAAATGTTATTAAACATAGATTTGTTCATTGCATCATGAGTTGTACTTTCAGCAGCACCTTGTAATCCCATTGTTTCAAAACATGATCCACTAGGGATTGCCCATTGCAAGTCATCCTCCATATGTTTTTCATATAGAGTTCTCATGAATTTTGCTCTTGCTCTTCGTGTCTGAAAAGGGTTTTTTCCTTCAGGTACTTTTGGTAATTCTTGAGTCCACCATAGATTATCTTTATACAATCTTGGCATTCTTTCAGTTAGTTTTTTTACAGTTGGATGTTCTCTTGCACGTAACTCTAATTCTTGAATTGCCTGATTTCTCATTTGTGTCATAAAAGTTGATTTAACTACTTTATTTATAAATGTGTCCCTATAGAATAGTAAATTTGGCCATCCCTCCATTCTCACTAATCAAACACTACCTATTACCTTGTCCTGTTAGATAAAAAAATAAAAATAAAAATATTATACAGCATGAGAACAGCTGATGAGAAATAGCCCTTGTTAATTCTATCTAAAAGGATTCTTATCACCTAAACTGTAACATAAAGAATTAATCTCAGTTAAGGAGGCTTGCATGATAAGTCCATCACCTTCAGTAGTTTTTCGCAATATCTTCCAGTCTAATCCACCTGGTCTCTCTCCTTGGCCTTCTGCATTAAATTGTGTAGTGTCACCAGAATACTCCCCAATGAGAAAAACTTTGATTCCAGTATATAATGCAGTTGATGCATTAGGACCTAATGTTTCTGTACATTCAAATTCACAACTAGTAAACCCATCAGAAACATTTCCTTTCAAAGAGAACCCCATCTTGTATACTCTTTCAGAACGCCCATATTTGAAGAGATTACCTTCTAAGTCCCTTTGAAAAAATGCTCTATTAACTAGTCGAGACAACCTGCTAAGTGTATCGTCCTCTCCAGTTTCTGATTCAAAAAAAGTAAATATTCATCAGTAAAAAGTAACATTTTTAAACGCAAAAGTATTAACTTATTCAATTAAAAAAATAACAAATTAATTATTATACTGTTAAATAATAAAAAAAAAAGGTGGGCCTTGATGAAAAAAACATTTCTAATGATCATATTCATAATTGTTATTGTATCAGTTAGTAGTTGTACAATGGAACAAACAAACTCAAAAGAATTAGAACAAGTTACTATTGCTGAAGCAGGCCAACCAATTGGTGCCTTGTTATACATTGCTCTTGAAAACAATTACTTTGAAGAAGAAGGATTAAATGTGACTATCAAATCCTACACTTCTGGAAAAGATTCTTTAAACATTGGAATAATAGAAGAAAATGCAAATTTTGCAACAACTGCTGAAACTCCTATCGTTCTTAATTCACTTAATAACAAAGACAAAGAGATATCAGTTATCGCAACCATTGGTACTGCCAAAGAAAATATGGCAATCGTTGCAAAAAAAGAAAGTGGGATTTTTTCAAGTAATGATTTAAATGGAAAAACAATTGCAGTAACTGCAAACACCAATGCTGCATTCTTTTTAGATGTTTTTCTCCTGTTTAATGATCTTGTAGATAAGGTTAACATTGAGAATGAAAATCCAGAAGCAATGGTTGATCTGTTAATTAACAATGAAGTTGACGCAGTCACAGCGTGGAACCCCCATTTGACAAAAATACAACAAGAGTTAGGAGAAAATGCCACATATTTTTCCACAGAAGGAATATACACCTGGACATGGAATATGGTGAGTACAACAGAATATGTAACACAAAATCCTGATATCACAAAAAAATTACTAACAGCTTTGTATAAAGCAGAAATTTTTGTTAATGAGAAACCAGACGAATCAATTGCCAAAGTTGCAGATCACTTAAACTTAGCAGAAGATGAGTTAGAAGCAGCGTGGGACATCCTTAATCTAGAATTAAGTTTAGAACAGTCCTTCCTTGTTCTGTTAGAAGATCAATCCAGATGGGCAATAGAAAACGAATTAACAGACGCAGTAGAGATTCCAAATTATCTGGACAATATTTATTTGGACGCTTTAGATGAAGTAAAACCTTCATCTGTGGGAATTATCCAGTAAAATGGTTAACATAGCAGAAGTGATTTCACTAATTTTCTTAGTGTTAGCTTTTGCCAATCTCACCCACGCCGCAATAAAGAATTCAAAATGGAAATATTTTGCTTTTGCTTTTTTCTTTCCCCTCATAACTGGTATTACAACAGTTGCTGAAGATTATATTTTTCCTACTTTTATGAATTATCTCGAACACATTTCTTGGATGTTAGGAGCAATATTTTTTGCTTTGGCACTTTTTAAGTATTCCAAAAATATTTGGGGTGGTAAATAATGACAGATTATCTTATAGTTATCACTGAGATTATTGCTGCAATAGGCTATTTACTTGCTCTTATTTTCACAATTAATTACTATAAAAATTCCAACTCCAAAGTTCAACTAAATATCGCATTAACAATAATGGCTATGTTTTTTGGAATTTTGATCTCATTGATGGATGTGTTCCAATGGACCAATATTGGTGGGACATTTTTAGCAGAGGGGATAGAAGAAGTACTCACACCATTATTTAGTTTTGTATGGATGACAAATATATATTTCATGATAAAACGTTTAAATAAAAAAACAATGAATTCAAAAATACCTACCACAGAGAGTGTTAAAAAGTGAATATTCAAGACAAATTATTCCTTGGTACTTATGTTTCTTTCATATTTGGGATCATTTTTGTATATCTCGTTATAATAACTTCACTTGAAATTTCTGAACAGAATAATGACCTACAATTAGCGTTAGATATTGGAAATGCAATCTCAGAATTAGACATTCTCACTTATGAGTATTTACTACATCATGAAACCCGTATGGAAGAACAATGGGAAAAAAAATATAACAGTGGAGCTAAAATTCTTCGTAACGCAGCAGGAGCAGAAGAACTCCAACAAGATTATATTGATGTTGGAAGAATCTTTTTACAAGTTACAAAAAACTACCAAAAAACCCAAAGTTTGATTCAAGCTGAAGTATCACAAGATAAAATTGATACATCCCTACTACTTGAAGAGAGGTTAGTAACAAATCTTTTAATCGCATCTCAATCAATTATCAGCAAATCAAATTCTCTTTCCAAAAAATCATTTAGCGAGATTACTAAGATTCAAAGAATCGCAAACAGTTTTGTTTTATCTTTGATGTTAATTCTTGTAGTAATTATCTCTCTTTCATCGCTTTTGATCGCAAGAAGCATATCCAAACCGTTGAATATTTTAATTGATGGAACAAGAATCATTGGTGCAGGTAATCTTACTCACAAAGTTAATGTAGAAAGTGAAGATGAGATTAGTGAATTAGCAGACTTCTTTAACAAAATGGCTGTTAACTTAGGAAAAATTGATCAAGTTAAAACGCAATTCTTAGCTATGACCTCACATGAGTTAAAAACTCCAATTGTACCAATCAAACTTCAATTAGAACTGTTATTACAAGACAAAAAAGGAAAACTGAATCAGAAACAAAAACAGCGTGTTTTAATGATTCAACAAAATACTAATCACCTCCTCCGTTTAATTGACGATGTTCTTGATATCTCAAAAATGCATGCAGGAAAATTCACATTACTCCCAGAAAAAAACAACCTTAATGATACAATCAAACTAGTCTTAAAAAATTTTAATTCAGAAGCCTCAAAGAAAAAAATCAAATTAATAGCAAAATTATCCCAAATAAATGAAATCGATTTTGATCAAAAAAGAATATATCAAGTAATCACTAACCTTGTAGGTAATGCAGTTAAATTCACACAGAAAGGGAGCATTAAAATTAGCACAATAAAAAAATCAAAATTCATTCTTGTCAAAATACAAGACACAGGTATAGGTATCGCCAAAAAAGATAAGATGAGAATATTTGACCCTTTTACCCAGGTAAAACCATCATATCAAATTAAAAACAAGGGTACAGGGTTAGGTTTAGCTATATCAAAGAACATTATTAAAGTACATGGTGGAGAAATAGCAGTAAATTCCACTGTTAACAAAGGATCAACATTTTACTTCACATTACCTTTAAATAAGATAAAACATGTAAAAAATAAAACAAAAGTCATTCAAACTACTGCACATAAAAATAAAAAAAAGAAAAAATAATAGAGGCAAATAAATGGAATCTCCTAAAGACAGCAGCAATAAAAAAATCCTAATAGTAGATGATGAAAAAGATATTCGTGAGCTTACAAAGGAATTATTAATCAGCTGGGGATACCAGGTAAAAACTGCCAGTGATGGTATGGCAGCTATTGACATGTTAAGAAAAGAAGTATTTGATTTAGTCTTACTTGATATTTTAATGCCTAAAATGTCTGGTACTGAAACAGTGCAGATAATTAGAAAAGATCAAAAGCTCAAAGATCAAAAAATAGCTATGTTCACAGTAGTTATGAAAAATGAAGACGAGAGAATTCTTTTGAAATTGTTAAACATAACTGAATATATTACAAAACCTTTTGAGTCCCAAGAATTAAAAAAGAGATTAAAAAAGATTCTTGCAGAATAAAAATCAAATCATTCCCTTCAAAGTATCAAGATCAACTAAAATCTGTTCTACAAAAACAATCAAATTAGGATCATTTCTTCTTTTTACAACAGCCAGTAATGCCCTAACTTTACGTTTAGTCCCAAAAACAGTATTCAAAAAATAATATTTACTGTCCGGGTTTAATTTACCTTGAGAAATAGAATTCTTCTCATTTTCAACAAATCTCCTAAGATAAGAAAGTCCCTCAATTATTTTAGTACAAGGTGCTCTTACAAGATCAACCTCATTAAAATTAGACCTTAACTGAGTTTCAATTTGATCAATAACTCCTCTCATTTTTTGGTCTAAACTAAGCATCAAAAAAGATCTAAGCACTCCTGTTATTCTCTCAAGCATCTTTCAGAATAAACAACAAAGACATTTAAATTCTTCGATTATATCTTGGAATATAAAATTTAAAATTACCTCAAATTACAAGTCGTAATGTTTCAGATCATACCTTAATCTTCTAATCGCAACCTGAACTAACTGAGACACCCGAGATTCAGTAACACCTAAGATTTTACCAGTCTCCTTCAATGTTAAATCATCATAATGATAAAATAGAATCGCATCTCTTTCACTGTTAGGAAGATTTGATAATGACTTCCTGAGTAGTCTAGAGGGTTCTGAATCAATTAATTTTTCTTCAGCGGATTGATCACAAAAATTAGCAAAATATTCCCCAATGGTTAACGCACCAAGACCACCTAAGTGGAAAGATTCATTTTGTGAAGTTATACTTCTATCATAATCAGAATCTAGTTCATCTAGAAAATCTGGTAATAATCTTTCATCAGAATAGTTATCATTTCCCATGTTTAATCATTCAAACAGAATAGTTAATTAAAATTTAAAATAAAAAAATAAAAAAAATAAAATTATTTATTAAACTTCTTTCTAGCAAGGATTCCAAGACCAACTAAAACTGCAATTGCAAAAATAATTACTGCAGGTTTTGCAAGGCTCTTGAAATTACCATCGAATACTCCAGTGATTGCTCCTGTAAGTAAGTTTCCAGAGTTTGCTTCTTCAACAATTGGTTCTTCAACAACAGGCTCTTCTGCTGCTTCTTGTGCCTCGCTTGCAATCACTTCAAAAGTACAAGATCGACTTTCTTCTGGTATAGCAGCTGTTTGAATAACATCTACTTGACCTCGTGACTCTTTAAACTCACAAGCGTTAGCATCGTAACAGCTTCGATCTTGACTTCCGTCTTCGCTACAAACTGCCCAAGCAGTACAAGTCCAACTTTCAGTACAAACTACGTCTTCTTCGGAATCATCACCGCGGTTACTACATCCAGGATCATCTAAGTCAAATAGACCATCTCCATCGTTATCTTTGCCATCTTCACATTCTGAACGACTTGAAGAACCACTTCCACCACCACCGCCTCCAGAGGAGCCAGAAGCTGAAACAGCTGCGCTAACAGTAAAGTCAACCTCACTTAAGTCAGCAATATTTCCTTGCGAATCAGTTGCAGTACAAACAGCAGTGATGGTTCCAGCAACATCAGTATCGTCACCAGTAACTACTGTAGTTACAGTACTACCTAAAGCTACAGCAGTAGCATCATCTGTTGCACTACAAGTACAATCAGAACTTGCACCAACAGTTACATCAGAACAAGTAAATGAACTAACAGTAGCAGCTGTTGCATCAATATATGTAGTGAATTCATCTTCTAATGCAGCATCGCCAGATCCACTGTTTCCAGCATCATCAATCATGTACACAGAAAATGTTTCTTCTTCATTACTAAAACCTGAGAAGTCAACACTTACTGTAACTTCTGTAGTTGAAGCTTCAGTTGTTGTAGTTTGACCAACTACATTACTTTCACTATCAACAACATAAACAGTATAGAATCCTGCTTCTCCAGAAGATTCAACTGTAATATCACTTGAACTTTGACCAACCAAAGTTGATGAGTCTGTAATAGTTACAGCTGATGCACCTGTGTCAATGTAAATTATAAACTCATCAAATCCAAAGTTACCAGCATCATCAAAAGATTCAGCATAAAGTAAAATATATTGATCTGCATAACCTGTCACATCCAAAATGTATGAATAAGTTCCATCAGCACTCACAATAGGAGAATCACTAATGATACCTTCAACTTCTGGAACGGCAGAAAATCCAGGAGAGTTAATGTCCTCTATAAAATCAGTGATTTCATAGGTGATATCAATGGTAGAAGTTCCATCAACGTAGGCGTCTCCGAATGATTCAAATTCAGCAGGGCTTGTTATTTCAACAACAGGACCTGAGTCAACAAATACAGCAGTATCTCCTGTTGTAGAATCATGTCCTGCATCATCATCACAAGACACTGAAAAGTCATGATCACCTTCCATTGGATCCATAGCAATAATAGTATCCCATTCATCTTCTGAAATACTCAGAGTTGTTACTGTATCAATTGTTACAGCTTCAGCAGTAAAACTAAAAATTCCACCAATACCATAACGCATAATTGAATCATCTAACAAAATTTGACAATCCAGCTCAGTGTCTACAGTATCAGTTACTTCAATTACAAATGCCAAGTCATCATAGCTTGACACTTCTGTAGGAAAAGTTATGCTTGTAAAATCTGATGCTGCATTATCAAAAGCAAAGTTAACCACACTTGAAACTGTGTTACCTGCTAAATCAGTTGCATCCATAGTTACAAAGTACCATCCATCCTGAGAAGAGCTATCAAGAGTTAAAGATCCTTCAAAAATATCTCCAGTTGGAGTTGCAGTAGCACTTTCACTTGTCCCATCAGGATAAGTTATAGTAGCAACAACTACTAAATCGGTTGCTGAGCTAAAGTCATCAGTGATTGTACTAGTAACAGTTACAGTAGGGTCTGAAAGATCATATACTTCGCTTTCACTTGGTGAACTAACTACGATAACTGGTGCTGTTGCATCAACTACGCTAAAAGTTTGAGTTGTTGAAGTCCCTGCATTTTCTGCATCATCTGTACAAACAACTACATATTGAAATTCTCCTTCAATAATTAATCCAGCGATCTCAGATGTTACTGATTCGCCACTAGTGTATGAGTCACTTTCTTCTAACTCAAGATCATCTCCAACTTCACCTACATATAATCCGCAAGTTAATTCATCAGCAAGGTTATCTTCTGGGATAAACTCAACTAAAAAAGTATCATCATTTGTAGTTCCAGCATCTGCTGTTACAAGAGACACTACAGGTGCTTCGGTATCAACTGAAAAACTGAGAACATTTTCTAGGTTTTGATTTAATGCTTCATCAACACAGTCAAAATAAACTTCGTGATCACCATCAGCAATTGAGCTTGCAAATGTTTCAAACTCAGCACTTGACCCATAACTTTGATCTGCTAATAATAATACAGAATCCAAATAGATATCACAAAGAAAACTAGTTGATTGATCATCGGTGATTCCAAAATAAATAGTAGGAGTATCACTTGAAAAAGATGTGTCCTGAGAAGAAGTCCAAGTAAATACTGGTGTCACAAAATCAGACATGATATCCATAGTTCCAGTTTCTAAACTAGTTCCTTCAGTAAAACTAAATCCAAGAGTAAGTAAATCAGATGAGCTAAACGAAGATGATAAAGTTGAAAGAGAAACTGACAATTCAGTTCCAGTACTTAAATCTTCAAAATAGACTACATCCCCACCATCAGTAACTGCTACAGTCAAATCTTCAAGATCAGTTCCTGTAACAGTTACAACAGTATTATCAGACAAAAATCCATCTCCGTCTGATATTACATATGTGTTTATATCAACATCATATGCCAAAGCAGCAGGTAATAATAGTAATGCTGCAAAAATAATCACCATAAATCTCATATATTTAGTCATGTTTTCACCCTCGATATTTTGTTATTATCGTGGGAGTTTTTAGAAATTTTCAAAAACAATGACTGTTTTCTAAGACATAAAAATCTAGGATTTTTCTGTCAATTCAAGGTTGTGGTCCCCTCAACCCGGTCCCACCTTTTCTAAGTGGAATATTATATCAAAAGCGCCTATTGTTTATAAACCTTTCGTATTTGTTATTACTATGTAGTGAGAAACATCCAGTTTAGAGTATATTAGTTAGAACTAGGAAGATATTTTTTAAAAGATTTGGTTACCATCTGAGGGTGACAAATTGAAATAGATTTATAAAGAAGTGATCTTTTTGGATTTAAATGGGTTTACATATTGCAATAGCAGACACACTGAGGTCCGAAACCAATGATTTGCTTTATCATGAAGCATCTCACAATCTACATTACATCATTGATGGTGAATTAACAAAGGAATGGTATGCAAAATTAGATTTTGAAAGACCAAAAAATGCCAGGTTTCGTGGTTGTGTAGAAAATGCTGTTGTTAACAAAGAAGGGTTACTTAGTCTTCATGCTTTAATGGATTATAATGAACTTGATGGATTCAAAGAAAGATATAGCACAGGCATCGACCAAATCACAGGAGAACCATTTCAAACAGTAATGATTACAAATGGAGTTAACGTTTGTTTTTATGATCAAAAGATCTCAGATGAATCTACCAAACTTCACATAGCAAGAATAATGGATTTGCCAGAAAATATCCGTTCTGCACTAACAGAGATTAGAATTGATCCAACCCTCAAAATTTGTTATGCACAATACCAACATGTATCAACAGAATTTCTAAGAATTACAGAAGATATCGCAACATCAGCAGAACAATTTAATTTAGCACATTACACTTCAGGAAGAAACAGAACCGTTCTAAAAAAACTAGCTGAAAATCCCAAAACACAACTTAGATTAGAGCTCTTAGAAAAATATGAGTTTATACCTGAAAGGGTGGCTGCCGATTTAAAATACCTTGCAAAAGTAAATGCAGATATGAGGAGTTTTAATCTGAGAGAATCTCAAAGACCTTTCTCACTTCAGCCAGAACTTAAACAGCATTATGTAGACCATTCAGACAAATGTCTCGAGCAGAATTAAGATTACAAGATATTTAACAATTAACCCGAGCCCTGAATAAATCAACCATTTCCACCACCGATATTCTAAGACACCAGCAACTACCGCAACTACTGAACTTGAAAGTGGGAATAAATTAAATATAAATATCAACCACGCACCATGTTTTTCAACAAATGATTCAATCTTCAAATAACGTTTTTCTCCAACCAAATGTTTAGTAATTCTGTTAGGTGCCAATCTCCCAATTAAATAATCAATTAATTGTGCTGCAACTGCAGTTACAATAGCTAAAACAAATAATAACTCTGGAAGAAATCCCAATGAGTGATAATAAGGTACTAACGCCTCAACTGGTAGTAAAAAGAAAAATAAGTAACCTGCGAAATGTACCAAGATATAACTTGAAATTGAACCTTGTCCAACTGTTAATAATTCACGACCGAGTGTTACACTCAAAAATCCAATTAGAAGTAATAATATTCCAAGTCTTGCAATTCTAATTGGTGTGAACAGATCTTTAAGTTTTTGTTTTCCTCTTCTCAACCTGGCCTTAGTTCTTTGTCGAAGTGCCCTCTTTTTCTTTACAGATTCTTTAGTTTTTTTTATTGCCATCACACACCAAATTTACTAACAAATAAAAAGAAAGTTTTAGAGTATAAAAAGTAAACTAAAAATTATAATTTTAAAAATAAAAAATAAAAAATAAAAAAAGGTTATTTCTTCTTCTTCAAAGCTTTCGCAATTTTACCAACAGCACTAGATCCACCAACATCACCAAATGCTCGCAATATTTCAAGTGGTACTGCAAATACAATTGTATTATTTTGATCAGATGCAATGTCATTTAATGCTTGAAGTGTTCTAAGATGCAAAGCACCTTGAGACCCAGCTAAAGTAGCAGCAGCAGTTGCCATGTTATTTGACGCTTCAACTTCTCCTTGCGCTTTAATTATCACAGCACGTTTTTCACGTTCTGATTCAGCTTCTTTTGCAAGTACTCTTTTCATCTCTTGAGGTAATTCAACATCTTTAAGTTCTACTGCATTTACTTTAATTCCCCATTCATCTGTTGCTTTATCAACAATTTCTTGAATTCTCCGAGATATTTTTTCACGTGAAACCAATAACTCATCAAGCATAACTTCTCCTACTACATCACGCATAGTTGTTTGTGCAAGTTGTGAAACTGCATAACCAAAATGTTCAACTTCTAAAATTGCTTTACTAGCATCAGCTACTTTGTAATACAAAACAGCATTAACCTTAAGTGAGACATTATCTTTTGTGATTGCATCCTGATCAGGTACATCAATTGTTTTTACCCGTATATCTACTCTTCTCCAAGTCTGAATAATTGGGATTACAATTTTAAGCCCAGGAGTCATCATCCCAACATATTTACCCAAAGTAAATTTTACTCCTCTTTCATATTCTTTCACAACTTTCAATCCTGAAAGAATAAACACAACAATCAAGAATACAATTCCTGTTCCTAAAAATACCATTATTATTTCCCCCAATAAAATTTTATTTAATTAATAGAAAATTCACTTGCTAATAAAGCTTATTAATTTATAGAATACAATTTTGAAATATTTAATTAAAAAGAAAAAAAGAAAAAATAAAAGTTCAGATCAAAAGTTAAGAAACTGCTCCACCACCTGAACTGCTACTAGAAGAACTTGAACTGCTTGAACTACTACTGGAAGAACTTGATGAGCTTGAGGAACTTGAACTACTCTCACCTTCTCCTGCAGCATCCGAACCTCCCTCACTTTCTCCTGCACCAGAGGATTCAGTTTCAGAGTTACCAGAATCAGTCACATCATCATCACCAGTGAAATCAGTATCTTTAAGCCAATCATCTAAAGCTTCAGCTGCATCGTCAAGCCAACCAGTCGGACCAAGGCCAGCATATGGGTCTCCTCCGCTCCCAGTTCCACCTTCACGTTTTTCATAATCATAATCCTTCAGTACTGTTGCTGAATCTTCATCTTTTAAGGTAGCAGTAGATTCTAAATTATCTGAATTATAATCTGCACTTATTGCTTGACCCACAAATGAATCACTTGAGTTACATTTAATTGTGCTGACCAAGATCAAAGCAACAAAAACTATTCCCATTATCAATATAAACTCCTTAACATTCAATCTCATTCTCACACCTTCTTCTTTTCCTGAACAATAAAATAAAAACAAAAAACTGTTTACAAAAAAACCAAACTATTTCAAACAGTTATCAAACTAAACTATATAGTCAAAGAATATAAACATTTCCCATAACCAAAATTACAAATTAGCTCAAAAAATTCCAATTCCCAGAAATCAAACAAAAGAATTAAAAAGGCTCAATTTCCTTTTTTCAGTTATAATGCTTACACCAAAACAAGTAAAAAATATTCGAGAAAAGTTAGAATCAGCTGGTTATCCAATCTACATTCACGACGACGACCCAGACGGGCTATGTTCATTCCTATTATTATATCACCAATATTTAGAAGGCCAGGGTTTTTTGCTTAAAGCAGTTCCAAGACTAGATCACAGATTTCTGCCAAAAATTAACCACATTAATTATGATATGTTAGTTGTTTTAGATATCCCACAAATTGAGCAAGAATTTATTGATAATGCCAGAGCCCCAATTTATTGGATAGACCATCATCCAGTTCAGCAAATGCAGAAGGTAAATTATTTCAATCCAAGAATCAAAGATGATGATTGCTACTTCCCAACAACTAGGATGGCGTACCAAATTGTTGAACAAAAGGAGCGATCAATCAAAAAGTACCAAGAAGCAAATCCTGATTTATGGATTGCAATGGTTGGATGTTTATCAGATTGGCACATGCCAGATTTTGCAAATAAATTTCAAAAAATATATCCTGATTTAATGGAGAAAGGTGATGATGTAGGAACTGCACTATATGGCAGACCAATTGGAACTGTAGCAAAGATATTCTCATTTCTTTACAAAGGATCAACCAAAGAGGTATATCGAAATATTAAAGTTGCAATGAAGATTAAAACTCCTTATGAAATTCTGAATCAAACTACAGATAAAGGAAAATATTTGTGGAAAATGTATACCAAGATTAATGGTGCATATGAGATGCATGTAAAATCTGCAGGGAAACAAAAGAAGAAAGATAGCCCAATACTACATTACAATTATATTGATAGCAAATTTTCATTTACTTCCACATTAGCAACAGAGTTACAATTTCACCATAAAGATAAAGTGATTTTGATCACCAGAAAAAGTGAAGGTAAGTATAAATGTTCTATACGTGCACAGTTCCCAATTATTGAACCACTGCAAACAGCATTAGTTGGTGTTGATGGTTATGGTGGTGGGCACCCAAGTGCTTGTGGTGCGGTTGTTGCCGAAGAAGATTGGGATGGATTTTTAGTTAGGTTTAAAGACGAACTTGAGAAGGTTATGAAAAAACAATAAGATATAAACCCAACAATTTATAACCACAAATACTTTCTTCTTGACCATAATGTCACAAACAACCGCAACTATAATTATCAGCTCTTTCTTTAGTTTTACAGGGATTATATGGGGATTTATTCTAGCTGCAATTTGTGTTGAAGAACTAGAAGAAATGTACAACAAAATTCAAAAAACAAAACTCCTCTTAGCTGTTCTTACCACAGCAGCACTGTTTTACATAAGTACTCAAGTATATCCTAATAAAAATATCATAGCTATCATTTTTTTTCTTCTTGGGATATCAACTCTCACAATTGGGCTCAAATTACAAAATAATAAATACGAATATCTCACATTTATTCCAATCACAGCTGCCTACATTGCAATTATTTTTTATCAAATTCCAAAAGGACAATTTCTACTGCTAGCATCAAGCACTATGTTATACTTTTTTGTTATTGGGATCAGTTTACATGCAAAATTCTTAGGTATAAATCATCAAAAAAAACCTAATAAAAAAATTAAATTTAAAAAATAATCATGGTATCAAAAAAAACTTTAGAAGACACCATCATTGAAAGAGTTCGTCCATTTATCACAGAGAATATGGAAAAAACATGGGGTCTTGCAATCCCTAAATTAGAAGAAGACATCACAAGTAAACTTGCAAAAGAACAAACTACTATCCCAATTAGGTTCACACTCACTTATGAAAAGGCATTACAAGAATTTAAAAAAGAATTTTTCAGAAGAGAGTTACAAAAACACCAAAACATTTCTTTTTTAGCAAAACTTTTGGGTGTAAGTCGCCGTAGTGTACATCGAAGTATCAAAGAGCTTGGTATCACTGTTCCAAAAAAAACAAAAGAAGAGCAAAAACAATATTTCAAAGAGCAAGAAATCTATAAAACACTTCGTGAAGCATTGTTAGAATATCGGACTTTATTTAGACAAGATAAGATGGATGCTTTGTATCAAAGTTTGCCAAATTTATCAAAAACTATTGCTCATGAGATTCCAGAACAAGAAGCAAGTACATGGAAAAGTGCTAAGCGTGATTTTGAGACTAGGTATTTACGCCACCATATCTCACTTGGTGACAAATTAAAAGATGTTGCAAAGAAAATTGGGATGCGTGCTGAATCTTTGAGTCGAAAGCTAAAAATTCTTGGGTTAAGGTAAAAATACCAAAATCTAGCATTTTTGAGCTTATAATCAAAGATTATAGTAAGTTACAGAGATAGCATTTCTGAACTTCTAAAATTCTGAAGGATTATTAGAAAGCTACAAAAATGCCTTTTTTGGCATTTTTGAGCTTCTATAATCAAAGATTATAGTAAGCTTTATAAATAAACTCTCAAAATTATACTCATCAGATTCAAACTCAATCAATGAATCTTTTTTGGAGGAATAAGCACAATGTTCTACAAAGTACGCATCAAAGATTATATCAGAGTCCCACCAAGCATGTTTGGTGAAGGGAAAATGGGCGCAGTCTTACAAAACATCAAGGCTAGCTATGAGAATTATGTCTCCAAAAAATTAGGATTCGTTATAAATGTAGTTGAGATCCACTCAATTACTGAAGGAGTTATTGTTCCAGGTGATGGAGCAGGATATTATCAAGCAGAATTCGATTTACTAACATTCAAACCTAACTTACAAGAATTAGTTTTTGCAAAAGTAAGAGATATTATTGACTTTGGAGCCTTTTTAGATATGGGTGGAACTGAAGGAATGGTTCATATTTCACAAAGTATGGATGATTTTGTCTCATTTAGTAAAGACAAAGTTTTACAAGGTAAAAAAACTAACAGATCTCTTAAAGTAGGAGATAAATGTTATGCGAGAATTATTGCAGTAAGTTACAAAGATCTTCGAAGTCCAAAAATTGGATTAACTATGCGTCAAGAAGGTCTTGGTAAGTTAGAATGGTTATCAACTGAAGGACAAGAAAAAGTTGAGAAAGCAGAATAATCATAAAAAATAACAATTAACTAAAATTAAGGTAAACACAATGGCAAAAAAATTAGCACACAAACAAGATAAACGTCTTTTAACAGAAGCTGCAATCAAGGAGCTTGGAATGCAAAAAGGTGAGTTTACAGAATCTTGGCAAGGAAGAATTTATGTTAAAGATGCTGCAAACTCTCATGTTGCAAAAGAAATCGGAATCACCCGTAAAGGTGAATACGCAATCAAAGTAAGATAAATAGTTAGGTGAAAAAAATAATGGATTTAACAATTACAAATCAATTTGACAACTCTCTTTTAGGGAGAATAGATATTACAGGAGACATTAGTTACACTGGAGCTACTCCAAGTAACAATGAACTAGCTGCAGAGATTGCAAAGAAAATAGGATCCAAACAAGAGTTTGTGATTGTAAAACAAATTGCAACTAAATTTTCAACTCAAACAGCAGTTTTCAAAGCAGTATCATACAAAGATGAAACTTCAAGAGCAAAATTCGAAGTAATGACTAAGCATTTGAAAAAACAAGCTGAGAAACTAGCAAAAGAACTTGCTGAGAAAAAAGAAGCTGAAGCTGAAGCTAAACAAAAAGCAGCAGACGAGGCTAAGGCAGCAAAAGAAGCAGCAGCAGCTGAAAAATCAACTCCAACAGAAGAAAAATCAGAATAATCATAGGTGAAAATTATGGCAAAAAAAGCATCAACAATTAGAACAGGAAAAGATCGTAAAGCAGAACGTGCTAAGCGTGTTAAAAAAACTAGAAAGATTTGGGAAATGTATAAAGTAGAAGGCGATAAATTAATTCGATCTAACTCTTTTTCTCCAAAAAGCCCTGGCGACTTTTTAGCGAATCACAAAAACAGAAAAACTTGTGGTAAGACTAGTTATACTGAGTTTACAAGTAAAGCTAAAGCAGAAGAGTAAATTCTTTTTATTTTTTAATTTGTTATTTTTTCTTTTAATACAATCACTTTCTTTACTATCGAAACTCTTTTAAAATAGACCCACAAATTCAAATTATGGCAGTTCTTTGTAAACCAGATATTATCAAAGCTATTAGTGATGGACGTTTTATCTTAGGTCATAAAGGACAATCTGTTGAAGAAATAATTGGCGACTATTCTATTGACATTGGTATTGGCAAATTATTCAAACTTCCAAAAGAAAATGCAAAAATACTTGCAGATTCCAGAACAAGAAATAACGACTGGATAGATAATTTAACTCAAACAGAATTCAAAAATCAATTCTTAGAACAAATACCAATTCCAGAAGAAGGAGTTATTATTGGATCAGAACAACTTTTTGTAGAACCAAATATTGATTTTTTCAACTACGACCTTTCACATTGTTCAATTTCAACCAGAAGCAGTTACGCTAGAATGGGTCTCCACACTGTCAATAATCTTGGTCCACTAAATCACACATATAATCCACTAATAAAGAACAATTCCAGACCATTATTTTTACTTGCAAGTTTTGGACCAATTGTTCGATTATATCAGGATGAAGCGATAGCTCAACTAGTTCTAGAAGACCCACCCATAGGTAAAGCAACTGATGAAGATTTAAAACATTTAATTGAATCATCCAACTTACAGATATTAAAACATGGAGCAAGAGATAAAACAACTGTTCAAGAACTAAAAATTGATCAAGGAATTTATTTAACAATGGCCAAAGACATTTGGATTTATCGCAATGGGACCGTACTTCACAAAGGAATAGATATGGAAAAAGGGTTTGAAAAGTTTCAATTACCAACAGATCCAAAGGACGCAAAATTATTCGCAAAAAATACTTTTTTCATCTCCAGCAGTCAAGAATACATTCGTCTTGCTCCATCATTTGTAGGATATGTTCAACAAGGAGTATTTGTCAAAGAAGCACCAGGTTATCAATCACATCCAAATGCACCATGGATTTGGCCATGGCCAAGTTTTGAAGGAACCATCACTTTTGAAGGAGTGGAATTTTTCGGTCGACCACTTTATGAAGGATGTTTTCAATCAAAGCTACACATTGATCTTTTAACTTCCCCTTATGCTAGCGAAAAAAGATCAAGATACTCAAAACAAGACAAAGCAACTCTTAGTCGAAACAAATAATTATTGTTTAATTTCTAATTATTCAGTTTTTAATAATTTAATACTTAATAATTATCAATGAACATTCTTGGAATCAGTTGGATGTTCTGTAAATAAACGAATCACCTGTGCAGTTCTTTCAAAATCATCATCCTTAAGTGCATTAGTGAGCACATCTGGTAAATCCATACCAGTAATTGATTCTTTAAGGCAAGCACCCATGGTTGCAGCATCGCCAGAAAAAAGAGCTTGGCTAAACCTTTCATTACGCTCTTTCGCAGCAGCCAAATATTCTCTACTCAAAATTTTAATTCCTTCAGAAGCATACTCTTCTACCAATCGATCTAACCTTGCATAAACATTTAATTCACAGTAAGCAGGATAAACCTTGGTTCCAACTCTACTAAGTTGATTAAATCTATCAGAAAAATCCACGTTTTCAAACCAATCTTCCTTAGAATCAAAATAATGTGACTCATGTATTTCCCATTTTTTTTCATCAGCAATAATTACTCTATCAATTCCTTCTTTACGCATGTATTCCTCAAATCTTTGATCTTCTGGAGTTGCATAAATTATTCCCCTCACAACTGAATCGATATTACGCTCTCGTAAACAATCAAGCAACCCAAAGACCCTCTCAGGATGATCATATTTTGGTAAATAATTTACTACAGCAACATCTGCTGGAAAAGAAATTCCCAATATTTCACTCTGTGGAGGATCTACCACCATCCATGGAAAACTATGATTATAAAAATAACTTTGATATGCTTGTTCAGAATCTTTTAACATATACCTTCAGTAAATCGTTTTTATTTAAACGCTTCTGCAGAAAAAAACCCAAAACAACAATTTTTATTAATCCCAATTCCAATCCATCTAACATGACAAACATTCCCCTCCAACAACTAAAATCTGAATATTCCAACTGCACAAAATGCAAGGAACTTTGCAACTTTCGCAGCCAAACGATCTTTGGTTCAGGTGACCTTAATGCAAGTGTTTTACTAATTGGGGAGGCTCCTGGAAAGACAGAAGATGAACAAGGAATTCCATTCTGCGGAGCTTCCGGTAAAATTCTACAAGAACTTTTAGAAAGCATTAACCTTACAAGGGAAGAAGTTTTCATAACCAACACCATTCTTTGTCGTCCACCTAAAAATCGCAATCCTAAAAAAGATGAAATTCAAAATTGCAATGACCGACTTTTTAAAACAATTCAAGCTATCAATCCAAAAGTGATTGTCACTATTGGAAATTTTGCCAGCAAAACTATTCTAAAAAAGGAAGCAAAACCTGGGATTACCAAAATTCGCGGCCAAGTTTTCCAGCTCCAAATCGAAGACCAGAAATACCAAGTTGTTCCAGTTGTCCATCCAGCAAATCTGCTCTATAATGGTAGAAATCCAGTTATTTTGGAACAAATGAAAAAAGATTTCCAAGTTGTGATTGAAACTACAGAATCCAATGATTAAAAAGCTAAATTCTATCTAAAAATCACAAATAAACTACTGCACAGTTACATCTGATACAAAGAATTTATAAATCACAGTATATTTCAACAGTTTATGACTTTAGAGGCATTAGTTCAAGAACGATGGGACATCATCCAAGAGATATTTGATGATTATCAGGAAGGTTTTCCATTTAGAGATTTCGAAAAAGAGTATGCTGATAAACTTGATAATTTAGGTATTGAATCAAACAAACATACTGAAACTTTTGCCATCGGTGGTTTCCCAGAAGATCAAAAATTAACATTTGATTGGTATATTGGTCAAATTCGTGACATCACAGAAAAAAATGAACATCCAGATGTGCTCATAGGACGAGCTCTTTCAATGGATCCAGGCACCACAAGTTTTTATTTTCTAGAGAAAAGGTTTCGAGGTCAAAATTTACATGACATATTTGCTCAAACTGACAGACAAAAAGAATCACAAATAAGACGATTAAAAATGAATTACACTGTGAAAAAAGGATGGCAAGAAGGTGATTCTTTTCCTGGTAACAAAATATTCCCTAGATTTAAATTTGGAGACAGAACATCCTATGAAGGCACAGAAGTAGTTATTCTTTACAAATCTGAAAAACCAGATGCTATACCAAAAAATGTTAGGAACTATTAGTAAACCATATGTACAAGTTGGAAATCACAATGCTTTATTTGAAATAGAATTAGCATCTGGCGAGAAAGAAGAATTAAATACAAATAATGTCAAAGAAATCAGAGCTAAAGAAAAAGGGATAGAAACATACCATCAGATTAAGTCCAGATTAGAAATGCAAGGTTACAAAAGATTCGAAGGAGCTGGATTAATCCCAAGCGGTTCCAAACTTGCAATTCTTGAAGGAGACATGTGGAACCATAGGTTCAATGTTTTATACAGTAGAATGCCAGAAGATAGAATTTTTAGAGCTGGTTGTCCTGTAAATTTTTCTTTAAAGATTAGAGATAAAGAGGAAGAATTTGACATTGGAAATTTAGATAACTTGTTATATGTTAAAACTAGGGTTTAGTATTATTAATTCTTCTAGTATAAGAGTAGCAAAGACAGCTCACTTTTGAACTTCACATACCTAGGTACACAGAAAGCTAGAAAAACGCAGTTTTTGGGCTTCTATAGCCCTTGGTTATAGTAAGCTTTATAAAGCACCTAAATTCCAAACCTACCATGGGACGAATTAAAACAATGTTCATTAAAAGGCAAACTAAAAACCTTTTGAAACAGCACGGTCAGCATTTCACAACCAACTTCGATGATAACAAAAAGATGGTTAATAAGTATGCTGTAACTCAGTGTAAAAAGCTTCGAAATGTTATTGCTGGATATATGACCAGACTTAAAAAAGTAGAAGAAAAACAAGCTGTTTAATTACAATTCTTATTTTCAATATTTTTTCTAAATTTTCTTTAATATTTTTAACTTAGTTCTAAACAAAAATCAATCATCATAACCACCAGGCACTTGCACAGAATAGAATTTATGTGAAAATCCAGTCAACATTCTTCCACCACGTTCTATCACTCCATTATCACGAGGCAAAAATTTACTAGCATTAACATCTTCACAGATTACAGAAAGATCATTTACAGGAAGCGCATAAGCTACCAGTTCATTAGTATCAGCCTCAATCAGAAAGTAAATTGGAACAAGATCACCTTGATGATGAAATCGATTAAATTTGCGGCGATCACAAAAATATTGCATCGCAAGTTTTGCCAACTGATCATGATTGGAAAAATCCACTTCTTTTTGACCAACATAAGTTTTCTTCAATTGAGAAATTGTAACATAACAGGAGCTATAAGTAAGAATTTTTTCAAGAGTAAGACCTTTATTTTTAGTCATTACATCCAAAGAATAATCTTGAAGATTAAATAATCTTCCTTTTTAGTCAGCTTTTACCATCTTCTCCAAAAACTGCATAATTTCCTCTTCGGTTTTCAAACCACTAACTTGAGCACGTATTTTTTTACCACCTTCAAAACCTTTACTAAATTGAATCAACCCATTTTTCACCAAATTCGGATTGTAAACTTTATGCTCATGCAACAATTCAACATATCGCATCAATAATTTCATTTTTTCCTGAAGCGAAAGATCCTCAAGTACCTCTCCTGTTTTAAGGTAATGCACAGCTTTCTTAAAAAAATAGGGGTCACGCATTGCAGCGCGTCCAATCATTACATAATCACAGCCAGTCTCCTTCATCCGACTAACCGCAAGTTCCGGTGAATCAATGTCCCCATTACCAATCACAGGAATCGAGACTAATTCTTTTGCTTTCTTAACCCAAGACCAATCAGCTTTTCCACTATAACCTTGTTTAGTAGTTCGTCCATGAATTGCAATTGCAACGCAGCCAGTTTCCTCTGCAATTTTTGCAACATCCAATGCTACAATTTTTTTCTCGGATAAACCCAAACGAATTTTAACAGTAATTGGAATTGGAAGTGTGTTCAAACGAACAAGTATCTTTTGCAATTTATCCAAATCAGCAAGTAATGCTGATCCTCCACCACAAGCTAAGATCTTTGGAGCAGGGCATCCAACATTCAAGTCAATTATGTCTGTTTTCCCAACTAACGACTCTGCTGCCTCAAATATCTTCTGAGAATCCTCTCCAAATATTTGAGTAACAACTGGCCTCTCACTTTGAGCAACATCAAAAATAGGATTATCAAGATCATCATCAATTTGAGCACGATATCTAACAATAGCATCAGCTGACAAAAATTCAGTATAACAAATTCCTGCCCCCATCTCTCTACATAAAATTCGAAATGCCACATTTGTGACTCCAGCCATTGGTGCCAATATGAAAGGGCTAGATAATTTTGGAAATTCTTTTTGCATAGAAGCTATTAATTCAAGCAAATCTTTATAAATACCCCTCTTCAGTCTAAGTATAGATGCCAATAAAGAAAAAAAGCAGTGAAAAATCAAGTGAAGATAGTGCTAAAATAGCTACAAAAAAGAAGAAAGCTACTAAAAAGAAGGCAACTGCAAAAAAATCAAGTTCTGCTAAAAAATCAACTAAAGTAAAAACCACGGCAAAAACTAAATCAAAATCATCAGTTCCTACAATTCAACCAGAGATTAACATCGCCTTAGTTGGGCATGTAGATCATGGAAAAACCACTTTAACAGAAAGATTAAGTGGGAAATGGACAGATACTCATTCAGAAGAATTGAAAAAAGGGATTACAATCAGACTTGGTTACGCTGATTTCACAATCTATTATGATGAAGAAAATGATTTCTTTACTACAAAGCAAAAAAGTATCAAAAGCAACAAAGAAACTTCAGTTCAGAGAAAAATTTCTTTAGTTGATGCACCAGGTCACGAATCTTTGATGGCAACTATGCTAAGTGGTGCAGCTATTGTTGATGGTGCTATTTTAATGGTAGCAGCTAACGAAAGATGCCCACAACCTCAAACTCGTGAACATTTAATGGCGCTTCAAATTTCAGGAATCAAAAATATCATTGTTGTTCAGAATAAAATTGATTTAGTCACAGCTGAAAAAGCAAAAAGAAATTTTGAACAAATTAAAGAATTTTTAAAAGGCACTGATTATCAAGAGTCTCCAATTATTCCAATTTCAGCTCGTGCAAATGTTAACATTGATGAGTTACTTAGAACTGTTCAAGATACAATTCCAACACCTGAGAGAAACTCAAAAGACCAAGCATTGATGCTTGTTGCAAGAAGTTTTGATATCAACAAACCAGGAACCAAAATCAATAACATTACTGGTGGTGTTTTAGGTGGAACTGTAAGATGTGGAAGTTTTTCAGTTGGAGATGAGATAGAAATTGTTCCAGGTTATATGGTCCAAGAAAAAAATCAAAGAATTTGGAAACCAATTATTACTAAAGTCACTCAAATTTTTACTGGCAGTAAACCAGTAGATACTGTACATGCTGGAGGATCAATGGCACTTGCTACAACCTTAGATCCAAGTGTTGTAAAAAGTGATGCTTTATCAGGTTCATTAGTTGGTAAACCAGGAACACTTCCTAAAGTACATTATTCAATTAAAATTGAAACACATCTTTTAGAGAGAGTTCTTGGAACAAAAGAGGAAACCGAAGTTAAACCTCTTGCTAAAAAAGAAATGCTCTTACTAAATGTTTATTCTACAACCACAGTTGGAGTAGTAATCGATCCATCCAAGAAAAATACTGTTATTTCACTTAGACTTCCAGTTGCAGCAAATCCAGGAGATAGGATTACAATCTCTAGAAAAGTTGGCGATAGGTTCCGTCTTATTGGTTATGGTATTTTGAAATAGCTGATCACTCAAAAGTAGTAATTATGAGGAAAGTTTATAAACCATACATTTTTTTACAATTAAATGAGTTCTCAAAAAGGAATAGTGAAAAGATCCTCATTAAATAAAGTGACTTTATCTACTAAAAAATTCTTAGAAATAATTGCTTATGCTGATGCCCTACAAAGATTTGATGAAAGAAGAACAGATGAAAAGCTGTTATCTACAATTGCAGATTCTTTATCACCTAATGAAGAAGTTTCTCTAATTGAGATATATCAAGTTGCTAAAGAGTTATCAATTTCTGAAAAATATATTCAAAGAGCATTATCAATTAGTCATCCAACTGCTGAAAAACAACTTGCAGATATTATAAATCATGGAGCTATCCCGACCACAAACGTTATCTTTTCAACATACAAAAAACAGTTATTTGATGCTCTAAGCACAAATATTCCAATCTATAAATTTACTATTAGCTCAGAACCAAGTGCATATACATCAATACTCTATTTTTATAAACTTACTGAGGAAGATGTTAAAAAAAGATTTTTATTTTGGGAAGAAACAGAAAGAATTCAAACATATGATCCCTTAGCAGAACTTAGAATTGGTTCGGATATACCATTAGGAATACCTAATCGTAAATTCACATTAAGAATTAAACTGCAAGACCCATTATTTCTTGATGCCTGTGGTGACGAACTACAGAAGCTCAACCAAGTATTCAAAGATCAAATGCATACATACGATATTCGCCATGATTATAAAATTGAATAATTACTTTTTTATTAAAACTAATTACTGAAAATATTTTATTCTTAGTTTTTATACTTCTACAGTATAAATATCAACAAACATTTATAACCCAAAACTCTTTCTCTAAAAACACTATGAACCAAATACTACTTGCAATTATCTTAGCATTTCTTGGATCACAAGGAGTTAAAATGATTCTTCATAGCTACAAAAACAAAAAATTTTCCCATCTTTACATATTTGAAACAGGTGGTATGCCAAGCGGACATTCAGCACTTACAATGGCACTCACAACCAGCATTCTAATCATTGAAGGCACATCAACTGCCTTCTTTATTTCAGCACTCTTAGCATTCATTACAATCAGAGACGCAACTGGAGTAAGATATACAGCAGGTGTTGAAGGACAATATTTAACAAAGCTGCTAAAGAAACATAAAATCAAAGGCAACCCTAAATTTGCTCAAGGCCATACACCCATGCAAGCCTTTGTTGGAACTGTTGTTGGAATCTTATCTGCGCTTATTGCGACTGGTTTTCTGTTCCAGATTTAATATCTGGAAAATACAAAATGTTATCCACTTTTTTTTCTAAATTAATTTTTTCAGAATATTTTTTTCTACTTTCGTAAGCAAACGACAAAAAATTTGTTGCTAACTAGAACATTGCTGGGTCAATTGAGTCATTAAATATCCTAGTATCAGAAAAATCCTAATTAATAAATAATTCTATAATAAATTAAAAAGAAATTAAATAAAAAAAGAAAAATCAATCATTGCTGAACTTGCACTTGTGGTGCTGCCTTTTTCGCACGATGAATTCTTGCAAAATATGGTGTAGCTACGATATAATCATCGCCAAACCCAGCAATATCCCCATCGATCGCATCACAAGTTTTACGCAACTTGTTAATTGCTCTCTTTAGCTCCACTAAATCTTTTTCTTTAAGTGGTCTAATGTTAACCAATGCAATAGTTTTCCCTGAACGCAATGCATCAAGCACAGCTTTGATATCTTCGAAGTCTTCCATCACATACGGACGAACAACTACTTTGCTATCTCGCTCTTGTTCTTTTTGCGGTGTTCCAAGCTCAACATATTCACTAGGTTGTTGCTCTTCTTCTGTCATTTCCTGGTCAACTGGACCAACAAATTTATCCTTTAATTGTAAAAAAAAATCCCTCATCTTTCAGCTCCTCTTCGTCGATTCTACCCAAATCTCAATATTTTTTATTCAATAACATTTTATAAATCTTTGTATTGTCCAAAAACCATATTCGGCCCTCACTTTCAGACATTCAAAAATAAATTATGTTTATTTACTTCTCTCTTGGAAGAGAGGCATCAATTCTAAACATGTTTGAAAATGCTTTTTGAACTTTACCTTTCTTACCTACAAATTGAACAAACGCTCTTGGTAACCTAAATGGCCCTAAGATGTTCAACTTTGCTTTAATTTTATAACTAATAATTCTTTGTTCAAGCCCATCAAGTTCGCTTAATTGCCACTCAATTTTATTCCCAGCAGTTCCTGAATGAACTTTATGTGGATGCAATGTCCCAAGTTCAATATTTTTCTCAACATTTGCAATCCCTGGAACAAAATCCACAATTGAAACATCTTTTACAGGATACTTTCTTTTATTTTTAATTTCTAGTAATACTTTAATTTCACTTAGTCCATCACTATTACCAACTACAATCAATGCTTTCTTTCGAATCGAAACTGGCAATCTTACGATATAATAAAATACAACTAAAATTAAAAATGCGATCAATAAATAAAACACAATTCTATAACTGTAAACTGCAATTAGTTCAGTAGAGTCTCCTGGTCCAAGTTGTAAATCCCAAACTAAGAATTGTTGTCCTTCTTCACGTAATACTCGAGCTTCAGTTGATACAAACAATGAATCAATTGTCCCAATTGCATATCGAAATTCCTGACTGTTTTCAACATTTCCTTCATTAGATACTAAAAAAGTTTGACTTCTTTTCAAAAATTCTTTCTCTTCAGTTAAAGTCCATGCAAAGTCACTAACAACTGCTGGGATCTCAAAACTCTTTTCAACTACTTTAACAGTTTCACCGTTGAGTTCAAAAACAAAATATACTGTATACTCTTTTGCTTGTGAATATTGATCAATAGTTACTGTGAATTCATGAGTTTTAAATTCAAGTGGTTCCAAAGCAACCGGAACATCTAAGGTAAACTCTTCCAATTCACTTTGTACTTTCAAAATTAAATCAGATAGATTTCTAGAGTTCCCATTTTTCATGTTCAAATAAACAGTTTGAACTTCCCTTGGATCGATTTCTGAATCAAGTTCCACTTCTGCTGTAATACTTGGTAAATATTGAGCATCTTCATCTGATACACCCAAATAAACTTTCAGAGAAACATCTTGAGTGTCTTCTTGATCTCCATCAACTTCTAATGTTAAATAATAAATCCCAGGATCCAAATCTTTATTTGGTGAAGCTAAAATTGTAGTTTCAAAATTCTCACCTGGTGCTAATTCTTCAATTACTTTATCACTTAGTGGACTAGGATCAACATTCCATCCTTGAGCACTACTAAATGAATAGACTGTAAATGATTGTGCAACATCAGCATTATTGGTAATATGTAATGTGAATTCAGCTGATTCTTCTGGTGCAATGTTATTTTCAACAGTTACAATTGATACTTCGGAGTTTACAGCAAATACTGCTGAACTCATAACTACTAATAACATTAAACAAAGAACAATTATACTGAATTTTTTAGCTAACTCTACCCTCATGAAGCTACACCTCTCATAAAACTTTAGGAAGAGGATGTATTTAAAGGCTTCGCTTGAGGAGAAGGATGATTTTACAAGCAGCAAAATGCAAAAAGTGACATGAGAGTCTGTGTATTCAAAGTCTAAGGAGATAGCTCATCTAATTTCTTAATCAATTGAATTGCTAACTCTTGATCAATAAATCCTGGGCTCGTTGCCATAGTCACAAGTCCTGCAGAATTAATCGCCTTCGCAACTACAGCAAGATCATTATCAATCAAATTTTCGATATTATCTTCTCCTCTCTGAATCAATAACCATGAAGGATCTTCATGATGCAGATTAAAATAATCTAAATCAATATCTACAATCAGTTTATTCCTTGAAACATCTGATAATAATTTTTCCACAATCGGTGAGTTTGGACTAACAACAGCACAAGGAAAACCCTCTCGCGTTTCCACAAAATGGCGATCATTGTTAACCTGATATCTTGGATGAACCCAAACAACATTTGAGATCATCCCTGTTCTAAATGCCGGCTCAATGAAATCATAAATTTTTAAAGACAAGATATAATCCCTCACAGAAGTCATATCTGAAATATCTACATCAAAATTTCCAGGAAAACTTGAATCATCATGATTGTCAATATGTAATAACGTTGCACCAGGTTCAACTACAGACTCATTTAAAGCTTCAGCCCATCCAAAAAAAGCATGATGATGACTATCAACAATGTATGTTGGAACTTCACTTTTTCCAAAATTTGTTCTAATGTACTCTTTCAAACCTCGTTTCAAACGATCATTACCATAATAAACATGAGTATCAGTTGATAACGCTAAATCATCTAGTGAACCAAGTCGTAACCTAGGAATTGATAATCTTGAATCATCAGGGTTCTCTATTAATTTGTTGTAATGAATTGAAACTCCGTTATCATCGTATCCTTCTGCCATTTATCCTGACCACTCAACAAGTCCTCTTGCCAAATGTTTTGCACCATTTTGTGCAATAAATTCAGCATCGGTTTCTTGTCCCCCACTATACAATGTGTTGAATATCGCCATCCCAGGATATTCATTAATTTCTATGAAATAAAAATTACCTTGTTTATCTTGCATCCAATCTTGACCACCATAAACAACACCGTGCTGTCGAAATGCCTTTGCAACATTCGTTGCTTGTGCTGCGAGCGCATCTGGCAATTGCGGATGATACTGATCCAAATTATGAGCGGTGAGAATTCTTTGATCAGTTCCAAGTATTAAAGCAGACTCCCGATTTGGATTCATTGGAATTTGAAACCCACCTTGTGCTACATTGCTCACAATGTCAAATCTCCCTAAATACAATGGACTTTTTACATTATCATAAATATGACTACCCCAATCAAAAGGGCCTGGTTCTGCTAATCGCTTAAGTCCACTTTTTTTGTTTGAAGATGCGTGCAAAACCGCACCAATTATTCTTCCATCACCTAATGTGAATATTCTATAATGAGTAAAATGATCGCTAGGAGTTTCAACAAATTTTTGAATAATGTTAAAACCATCTGTTGGAGGAAAAAAAGCATTATTTTTGTATTTCTCATCATCAAAGATAGTAGCAACTTGTTCAGCTCTATCCAGGAAAAAAATTTGTGAACCGCCGTTCATACTAACCGGTTTTATCACAACTGGGAGAGGTCTATCACTTGCTAAATATTCACTTGGATTCCATTGAGCTGGAATCAATGCACCTGCATCAGAAGCAAGTTTAGATCCATTATGTTTATATGCAATTGGATTGCCATTTGACCCAATAAGATGAGATTTTTTCAAAAAATCCCTTTGAATTAATTCTTCAATTCCTTTAGCGTATTCTCCTCTCCACTCTTTAGCCCCAACACCATAAGCAACTCTTCTTGATTCATGAAAAATTAAATCCGCAGCTTCAAAAACAGGACCAAATCTTTGAGCGGCGTCAGAACTACTCTCTCCAGCCTCATGTTCCAGAATAGTTACATCAACTCCAAGTCGCTTCAATTCTGGAAATAAATAAGTGTCTTTAACATATGTTTCCTCATTATATCTCATAAATCCTTGCCGAAAAATATCAGTATTTCCTGGGTCAAATGTAACAACAACTTTCTTTAGTGTCATGTTATCCTTAATAATGAGAATACTTTATAAAACTTACAGTTATTAACTACTTATCAGTCGCAACAGCAGTTGATTTTCAAAAAGAACTACTTATTCAGAACCATTCAACATTTTCACAACATAAGGTCCTTCTCGAACAAAACCAAGCTTACGATAATACTCACGAGCACCAACTCCACTAATAACAAGTAACTTCTGCATGCCAGCTTCTAACGCCAATTCTTCTGCCTTTGCCATCAATTTTTTTCCAAAACCACGATGTTGCACCGCTCCATCTTTTTCAACAGAATCGCCACTGTCAGTCTCAAGTGGTACAGTTACCCCATAAACATGCAGTTCACGAACAATTGCACATTTTCCAACAAATTCAGAACGTAAATTTTCATTTACAAATCTAAGACGACAAAACCCTAAAATCAAGTCATTCTTAGTATCATCAAACGAAATGAAAAACTCCTTGCCACCTGATGCTTCGAATTCATGAATATTCATCTTAACAGAGGAAAAATCAACTTTACGATTCTTTGGTTCACGGCATCGAATACAACGACACTCCAGTTTAAACTGTTGATGTAAATGCTGACGAAAGTTAGTAAGTCCCACTCCATCTTCCCAGTATTTAGTAGGAACATCTCGTTGAATCCTCTGAACACGGCAATATTCAGGGATAATTTTCTTAACTGGAACTAATCTAGAAGCAGCTTCAGCTGTATCAATTGGTTTATACTCTCCTTTCTTCCATTTATAGTAAAGTGCAGTTCCAGGTCCTACCATACAAGGATAAAATTTAATCATATCTGGCATGTACCCAGGATCTGTGAATAATTGTTTCATTCCAGCGATATCTCGCGCCCGATCTGTAAGTGGAAGACCCGGCATATAATGGAAATTAATTTTAAAACCTAAATCGCGAAGTATTTGAATACTTTTTTTAGAATCTGCTGAATCATGACCACGGTGTACATCTTTTAATACATCATCATAAACAGATTGAACTCCAAGTTCTACTCGAGTGCAACCTTGATCAAGCATCACATTTCCGTGTTCTAAAAATCCCCAATCAGGTTTTGTTTCAATACAAAGTGCAACACCACGTACTTTTTTCTTCTCATTCAAAACTTGTTCAGCTTCAATGTTAGTTTTATCAAAACGTTTAGCTTTCATTTGAGATAATTTTGCATGAATTCTAGCTTCACGTTCTTTATCATGTAATTCTCCTGGCAGTTCAAAGAAATTTTTAAAGTCGACAAATTGCAAATTTCCAACAGCATCAAAAAACAAATCTGAAAAATCATTTAATGCTTGATAAACACCTAAAATAAATTCATTTTGGTATTCAATTGGTTCTGCTGGGAATGTTCCACCCATTACAATAATTTCAATTTTATCAACTGGTTGATTAAGTAAAACATACTGCTGTAATCGATTAAAAACTTGCAAATAAGAATCATATTTGTTTCTCATTCCTCGCATGGTAGCGGGTTCATGTCCTGTATATGACTGTGGAACATCTCCCCATGGACTTTTGATCCCACCAACGCAAAAAGTACATTTTCCATGCGGGCATTTAGATGGTTTTGTCATAATTGCAACTGGTGACACTCCTGAAAGTGAACGAGTTGGTTTTGTTGCAAAAATTGTATTATGTTTTTGAATTTCAGATTCAGGTAATGACAAAAGTAGCCGAATATCAGTTGGCATTCTCTTCAGTTTATACTTTTTCGCGATTTCTCGCTTTAGAATACCAAGCTCACGCTTATCTGAGATCTTCCGTTTTTTAATCTCATCTAAAATCTCTAAAATTACAGGTTCTGGTATCATTTTCTCTCAATTATCAAAAAAGCTAAGCTGCTTCTAAAATGTTTGCTAATTTTTCAACAAAATCCACAAATGACTTGCTTGAACTAGATTCATAATTTCCAAAATTATACATTCTTAAATGTCCTTGATACCTAGTATCAAAAAAACCTTTAGGCATATAGAATGGATAATCACTCGACCAAGGGAAAGCATCTCCTACACATGGAATAAAATCCATCGCTTCATTTGTTTCTTGAATAATAAATGGATGATCTCGTAACCTGGCAGCAATTTCTTCCTCAGACAGGTCAGGCGACCTTTGAAGCATCCTTTGAATTCGAGTATCAAGAGGTGCCATTACCTCCATAAAAAGCATATCTTTTCCGCATAATTTTTCCCTTTGATGATAAAGATCATTATTTGCTGAGTACACTGTAAGCACTGATCCAGTTTTTTTAGGAGGAAAACCATACAATGTATTTGGTCCATGAAGACTTCTCTCCCATGCAAGGCCTATTTCTCCACTTCTTTGCATTTCTTTAAACTTATTTTCAGAAACAAAAATATTTTCAGAATCCCTATCTCCAAAACGTCTTGAACGAGTGATATATCTTAGAGGAACATCAATTAGTCCACTTTCTACAGGTATACTTTTCTGCAAAGTATCAATTAGTGTCGATTTTCCTGTGCAAGAAGAACCAATAAGCACTAGACTAGAAACTTGCTTCAAATAAAACAAGGTGTCCTTGTTAACACCAATTTGTCTTTTGCGTCTTCTAAGATGATACTGTAATTCGTTATATGGGATCATTAAATCAACCTGTTTCAACTAAAACCTAAATCCCAAAAACCATCTTTTAGCACTAATTACTCAGCAAACCCATTTGCCACCACAAACTTTATAAATGTTTCACAAACATTAACTCCTATGGTTACAAGAATTGGAACAAAGAGGCGTAAAACCCGGCATAAATTAAAACGTGCACGGCATGAAAAAGGGAAAATCTCTTTAAGTAGATACTTCCAAACATTTGAGAATGGTGAACAAGTAGGGCTTAAAATTAACTCTGCTGTAGCAAAGGGACAATTTTTTCCAAGATTTCACGGTCACTGTGGAACTGTAGCTGGAATGAAGGGTCGATGTTATGAAGTCAAAATTAAAGATGGCGGAAAACGAAAAAGTCTATATGTACACCCAATTCATATGATCAAGTTAGATAATAAAAATTAATAATCAATTAAAACTATAAAAATGGTAAATCCAGAAATTTTAGAAGAGACCCCACTTTGTCTTATCGACGTTAAAGTTGCTATGTCAAAGATTGAAAAGCGTGACACAGAGCTTGGTCTTCTTTCTCAAAAAACCAAAGAATATTTGGATGCCTTTGTAGAGCGGAGCCAAAAAGATGGTAAAACTCTGAGAAAAGGAATCGATAGTCTTGGAATTACCAGGTTAAAAGAAGAACATATCTGTAAAATTATTGATTTTTTACCACAAACTGCAGACGATCTTCGTTATGTGCTTCAAGGATACAATATCACTTTACCAAAAAAGGATTCTGAAGCCATTATTTCGGAAGTCAAAAAAGTAGCATAACAGCTGCAATTGAATTTTTTGTCTTCTTTTCTAGCAAAGTTTAATAAATTTAAACACTTTTCTGAATAAGAAAGATAAAAATATCGATCATATCAATTAATAAAAATAAAATGCAAAGAACAAGACCAACTAGCCAAAGGGATCAAAGAGATTCCCGTGAGCCTAAAAGAACTGAAGAGTATGCAATCGTGCTTGATTACCTCAAGCATGGATATGCAAGTCCTGCCGCTGCAACTAATAGCCGGCCTAAGACTGCAATAGCGCAAGCAATTGGAAAAACCCATTTAACATTATTAGAATTAGTACCAAAACATGATGTATTTTTACAACCAAACCAGGAAGTTTACATTGGTGAAGGTAAACGTGAATTAATTCATCATATTAAAGGTAGAATTCCATTCGATAGATTAACTAGTACTGCAGCAGCTGAGTTAAAACATGTAGTTGAGAAGGTTGTAATAGATGACGAAGCTAGATTTGTTGAATTTTTTAATAAAGCACAACCTCTTTCAATGCGAATGCACCAGTTAGAGTTACTTCCAGGTCTTGGTAAGAAACATATGTGGGAAGTTTTAGATGCTAGAAAGCAGAAACCATTTGAGAGTTTTGCAGACTTAAGAGAACGAGTTAAACTATTACCAGACCCTAAAAGTATTATCATTAAGCGGATCTTAAGTGAAGCTAAAGGTAAGGAAAAGTATAACTTGTTTGTTAAGTAATTAACAATTTCTTTTTTTACTTGTTTTTTAAACAATTTTCAAGTACTCTTCTTCCTTCATTTGCAACTGTTGAAACTCGTCTCAAAGAAGCATTAATTTCTCCAGAAAAAGGGTCAAGTGAAGGTAAGCTAGGTTCTCCTTGATACAAATAGTCATTTTGTTTCCGTCTGAACCCTGCTGCAATTCTATAAGCTAAAATGTCTGCAAAATTTATCAGCTCTACTTCTTTATCACCACCAGCGATCACATGTATTTGTTCTTTAGGTAGATCAAATCCATAAAATCTCAAATAATCACAAACTAACGCTTGAGTTTCTTGTTTAGGAAAAAAAGCATCTATATACACTACCATTTTCGAAGCTTCAACGTCGCTTTGTAAAAGTAATCTCCCAATACTAGCATGAGCTGCCCTCTGCCGACAAAATTTCCTCCCTTGATTGCTACGCATCCAAGAATAACTTGCAAGGCCCCGGGATTGCATGCTTTCTAAAGTTGGAACAAAAACTTCAACACTTTTTTTAGAAAAATCCAAATAGTCTTTTGCTTTGTGAAAATTTCCACCTCTTCTGACTAAATCATCATTTGTAGAATGCGCATATGTTAGTACCAATCCAGAACTATTCCCACCAATTGGCGATTCATCGAATCCAAAATAGTGAAATTCAGAAAGATTCAGGTTGGACATTAATAATTAGAAAGCGTTTAGAGTATATAACAATTCGCTGTGAGTGTGTGGTGGTTAAAGTAGGGAGGTTATTTAAATGAGTTGTCTTTTTAACTACTACATGGAAATAACGCGATCTAAAGTAATACTAGCTACACTAGGAGTTGTTATTGCATCAAGCTATATTGCCAAACATCAAATTAAAAAATCTCATCTGCCAAAGAAATCAACAACCAAAGATTACCAAGTTAGACCAAATGAGAGGAAGATTCACACAAATACTGGTATCGATACTACAAACAGCAAAGAGTCCAAAAATGATCAACCAGATACCTATCATATTCCTGCAAACCTACACAATGGTTCTAAAAATTCTACAAATTATGAAATTGATCCAGAGATCGAACAATTAATTAACAACATTCTAGATAAACATGATAATGATAATATGGAATATCTGACATCATTCACAGATCATGGAATTGACCTTAGCAAAGACTTTGAAGATTTCACTGTTGCCTGCCTATATGAAGGAAAATCTGCTTCAGCAAAAATTTGGACAGAAACTATGGCCAAATACACTAAAGCAGATTTTTCTTGTAATCCTCCAGTTTGGAATTGTAAAGAGAATAATACCACTTATTTATATTTAGGATGTTTTTGATTATTAGAAATTATTCTACACATATTTTCGAAGATCAGAAAAAAAAAAAAAAAAAATACTACAAGCTTTATTCATCACAACTAGCTGCACCTGCTTCACATTCCTCTTGATTCTGTTCTAACTGAGAATCACAATAATTTCGGTTTTGATCATTGTATCTAATACAATCAGCAATTTCAAGATCAGGAGTACTGTCTACAACTGACAAACATAGTTCATTTAAAGAAACAGTAAGTTCCATACATCCACGATATGCAGTCATTGCTTCGTCCATACATATACCACCAGCATCTGGATTATCGCATGCGTAAACACAATCTCCATTTGCACCACTTACACTGTATTCCTGTCCTGGTTCTGCTCCACCATAACTTCCACCACCATCACCACATTGGTTATCAATATTTAGTCTATCAAGATCTTCTTGTGTTTGTAAATCAAACCACTCTTCAGTTGATCCATGGCTTGGGAAAGGAATTCCTGAAGGTTTTGCTCTTCCTTGCTCAACACAAACATTTATCCACATGAGTACACCTGATGAAAGTTCACGATCAGTTTCATAAATTTGTCCTTCTGCTAAGAAAAAATCGCAAAGTTCATCATCTATTATATCTTCTGAATCTTGAATTGCAGTTGTAACATAACCCCAAGTCATTCCAATTAAAGGATCATCAAAAGAACCTACACCAGTTTCTCTATCAAAATCTACTTCTAACCAGTTATAGTCTTGATTTCTAGTTTCCAATTCAAGAACAAAACCATCATCAATTTCAGTTATTCTAGAACTTTTGGCATCAGGACCAGCAGCCATATCTTTTTCGAATGCTTGCTTAACTAATCCTCTTTCCATACTCTTAGCAATTGCTTGACCTGCAAGCGCTGCATCTTCTTCAGCTACATCAGAACTTCCACCAAACAGAAAGAATCCTAAAACTAAAACTGCAATTAAACCAATTGCCACATTTCTTTTTTCATTATTCATTGTATTAACCTCTTTTTTAATATTCAATATATTATCTTAATAACAAAAGAAAGAAACATTTTACACTTATAAAAGTTATTATTAATTAAAAGACGATAAACATAGAATTTTTACAACAAAAACAACATTTAACATTAAAAATCACGGCGCCACTGAGCATCCTTTTTCTTCAAAGACAACAAATCTTTCATTCCAGCTTTTTTAGCATTTTTTAATAACTCACTTTTAACATGTTGCACCCTAATCGCAGAGATACTTGAATCATCTTGAAAAGATTCATACTCTCGAAGCAAATCATCCATTAATTCAGATTGCGCTTGAATGTTAATATGTAATAAACCATCAGATGCCATCTCTCTCTCTTTTTCAAGTTCTAAAAGTTTATTCATCTTCAAAAGCAACTTCTCAGTATCCAAATGCACTTCTGAGAGAAAATCAATCACAGCTTCAATATCTTTGATAGAATTATTTTCTTTTTCAACATGAATCGCTTTATGTTTTTTTTGATGTGTAAATCTGCGTTTAACAACTGACCAAAATGAGGGTTTCATAGAACTAACAACACAAGATGCGCTTATATAATTTACTGTTTTAAAGAAAGAAAAATATTATATTTAAAAAAAATAAAAAATAAAAAATTAAGTACATCTACAAGCAGAACCTTCTTTTTTACAAGTTCCATCATCACAAACGCCTGGACGTGCACAAACTTCACATGCGCTAGCACCCTTTGCACCTGCAACAATCATAAACTCATCTTCTCCCAAATCAAGAAAAGAGCTTAAACTTTTAGATTGCATCATACTTCTAACAGCATCTCCAGTTAAAGCTGCATCATCCTCAGAAACATCCACAGAATCATCTAAAACATCTACTGATTCTTCAATATCAGATCCAGAATTGATTAAATAAAATCCTACAACTAAGACAATTAGTAAACCAATTGCCACCCATTTTTTTTCACTATTCATTAAATTCACCTCTTAACAAGAATATTAATCAAGATGAGTTTATAATTTTAACTATATATTTCGTTCAACTTTTTTCATAAAACCAAGTCGATCTTCAACAGTTCCATTTTGGATTCCAGTGTAAATATCAAATAACATTTGAGTAAAAGGTCCAGTTTTTCCATCACCAATGATAATCTCATCATAAAATTCTTCTGGATCTCTTTGACCGAGTAACTCATGAATATGGATTCTACCCTCTTGCATTCTTGCAAGCAACTTTTCATCAAGTGCATTTTCCTTTAAGACATACAAAGATTTCACAGGTGAGATTACAGCTGCAGTTCCAAGTCCAATCACTTCAGAAACCGAACCATCTTGAATATCAGAGATTAATCCATCTATGTCAATTTCCTCACGGCGAGCATAACTAATTCCAACTGATGACAGATCATATTTATTTACGACCTTACGTGCAGAACCGGCAGTAATTGAACCCAAGATAGTATCAGTTTCTTTAGGCATCAACAATTGTGGAGATTTAACAATTCCAAGTGCACTGGTACCAACCTCTTCACATAGTTTATTCTTAATGGCATCCACAAACAAACATTGCGATGCACCAAGCATTTTAGCTAAAGTTCCAGGACGCGATGCACCAGCATAATTACCTGCAGCTTTCGCACCACCAACACCACCTGGAGTTGCCCTATGAAAAATAGTTTGATATAAAAGTGAAATCGGATTAAACCCATTATCATAATATGGTCCACTTGGTGATAAAAACACTCCAAATGTAAATTTATCTCCAGGCCCAACTCCTAATTTATCTGAACTACCAAACATAAATGGTCTGATATAAAGTGAAGCTCCAACAGCACCTTTTGGAAAATGTAATCTATCAATATCTAATAGGGAGTTTACAGCACTAACAAAGTATTCTTCTGGAATGCTTGGCATGTTCATAATTCTAGCGCTGCAGTTGAATCTTTCAGCATTTTTATGCAATCGAAAAGTGTATAGTTCATTATCTTGATGCAAAAATGCTTTAGCTCCTTCAAAAATAGAATAACCATAATGAAATACTTTAGATCCCGGATGTAAGATAGAGGCTGGATCACCGATCCCAGTTGTAGAAATCAAAGCTTTATGGTAATCAACAATTCTTGGATTATCCCAAGTTCCAGAATGTCCTTTTTCCCAATCTCCATCAAAATCCATTAAGAACATATGGTCAGAACGTTTTGCACCAAATCCTACAATTTCTTCAGGCCCAGGAACATATTGAACAGTTCTTCTTTCATCAGTTAAAGTTATAGAAATATCATCATATTGCATACAGATCAACAGATTTTAAGCTATATAAGTTTAATGAAGTTCTAAACTAGAGAATATAAATAACAGAGATACATCTAATATACTTTTAAAAAAATAATATACTGGAATAAACAGATTTATCAATCGCTCGGATGTAAATCCTCAAACCAAGATGCAACAAACATTGTACACAAGAACAACAATAAGATACTAACCCAAAACAATGGATTTGTGTAATATGCTAAAATATCAGATGGAGCTCCTGAAATGAAAATACTTGGTATTATGAATAAAGCATCTATTAAGAATCCAACCGCTACAAACACAGCACCGAGGTACAAACCTTCTAAGACACCATATTTTTTTATTTTCTTCGAAGAGAAATACCAATAAGCAAACAATAAACCAATTACAATTTGAGCAATTAAACCAATAACCCATACAATTCTAGGCACTTCAGCTGTAGTTTCAAAGTTGACTCCAAACAATAAAGCCACAACTATACCAAATGCAAATGATGCTAAATATGCTACAAATCCAATTCCAATAGCTCTTTTGTAATTCATGATCAGATTAAATCAATTAACTTATTAAAGATTATGTATCCAGAGAATAATTAAAACAACAATATTAAAAACTTCAAAAAACAGGTTACATCAATGACAAAAGAAATTAAAATCATCTCATGGAATGTTAATGGAATCAGAGCAGCTCTAAAAAAAGGATTCGAAGAAAAACTATTAAAAATGGATCCAGACATTATTTGCATTCAAGAAACAAAAGCCATGTCGGATCAAGTTGATTTCCCACTAACACTTTCGCATTACCACAAATACTGGCATAGTGCAAAAAGAAAAGGTTACTCAGGAACTCTTATTTTAACAAAAGAAAAACCAGTTAAAGTTGTCAAAGGAATGCCAGAAGCCAAATTTAATGATGAAGGTCGAATGACTGAGATACATTTCAAAGATTTCATTCTCCTTGGGATATATTTTCCTAATGGTAAACGTGATGATATTCGATTAAATTACAAAATGGATTATTATAACACTCATTTAAAGTATGTTGAAAATTTAAGAAAAACAGAAAACAAAAATGTAGTTATTTGTGGTGACTATAACACAGCGCACCAAGAGATTGATCTAGCACGTCCAAAGGACAATGAAAAAGTTTCCGGATTTTTGCCCATCGAAAGAACCTGGATGGATGATTATGAGGGTTTAGGTTATGTTGATACATTCAGACATTTTTATCCAGAAAAGGCTGAAGAGTATACTTGGTGGTCTATGCGAACTCGTGCACGTGACAGAAATGTAGGCTGGCGAATCGATTATTTCTATGTTACAAAAGAATTATTACCACACCTGAAAGAAGCTTTTATACTTCAAAAAGTACAAGGAAGTGATCATTGTCCGTTAGGTATAGTAATTGAGATATAAAATAAAAAAAATAAAAACTAACCAAACAAGATTTTATTTTTAGCTTTCTTCTTTGTTTTTTTCTTCCCGATATGTGTCCCCAGGATCTTCTGTTCAACAAATAAAATTCCACTATTAATGAACACTACCAAAGCAGTAATCCCAAGCGCTAAAAATATATGATTCAATCCAACTGCAATTCCTACAGTTGCCATGATTAAAACGCCAGCAGCTGTAGTTAAGTTTTGAACTTTATTGTCTTTACCAGTTATGATCAAACCAGCTCCAAGAAAACTAATTCCAACTATGATTGCATGAATAATCCTAGTCGGGTCAGCGTTAAAGATTAAATGACTATAATTACGACCAAAAGTTTCTACTACCATAAAACCTAATATTGTAAACATACAAGCAGCACCAGTTAACAGAGTATATGTTCGCATCCCTGCTGGTTTTCCCCTAATTTCTCTTTCTATTCCAACTGCAAAACCAAGTAACATTGCGATTGTAACTTGTCTTAAAACTTCAACTTCTGTTCCAACTACCATCTATTCACCTCTAAATAAATTAAATTACAAGAAAGAAAGAAACAATTTTGATTTATAAGACTTTTCAAAAACATAGCTCACGCTATACCTAATTCTAAATTCAAAAACTATTCTTTCAGTTACAAAATTAAAAGAAAAAAACGAAGAGCTCACGCTACAACAAAATCCCTTGCAACAAATGATTAAATTGTTTCAACAATGTTTCTAGTATAAACAAAGAACAATAGATCAAACAAAAACAAAAAAGAAAGCTAACGCTATCTTCGTTTTAAAGTTTCTAGAAAACAAAATAACATGAAAAATGAAGTTCACACTACTTCTAAAAAACAATAAGAAATCATCTCAAAAAAGAAATGAAAAAAATTTTCCTCTTACAATTAAGTAAAAGAAAAAAAAAAGAGCTATCCATATGGAAAAAATGATTGAATGGACGTTAGTGAGCGCATGCTGAAATTCTCGCGTTAGCTTGAACCTTACACATCGCTTCTATCAAACGGCTGTTGTTGCCATGTCCCATACTATCTCTTATTCGAGCTACGCTTCGTGCTTAGATGCATTCAGCACTTATCGCTTGGCGCGTAGCTGCTCGGCATGCCTTATCAGACAACCGATACACCAGTGGCGCCGAGGCTCCGTTCCTCTCGTACTAAGAGCTCCTTACTCTCAGATAGTTAACAATTCTAGTAGATATCAAACAAACTGCCTCACAGCGTTCTGAACCCAGCTCACGATCCCTTTTAATGGGTGAACACCCCCACCCTTGGCAGCTTCTGCACCACCAGGATAGGAAGAGCCGACATCGAAGTAGCAAACCGCGCCGTCGATATGGACTCTCGGGCGCGACAACTCAGTTATCCCCGGAGTAACTTTTCAGTCATCTCAAACTCTCACTAGTAAAGTATTGAGGTTCGCTAGGCCACACTTTCGTGTTTGAATAGCTTTATGTTCGCATTTCAATCAGGCAAGCTTTTGCCCTTGCACTCTACTCCAGATTTCTAAACTGGATGAGCTTACCTTTGGGCGCAATTGATATCTTTTCAACTGCGTGCCACCCCAGCCAAACTGTCCACCAATTGATGTCCCACATTGAGTGGTAAGTGTCCTAAATTTTGAAGTGTGGTGTTACATTGGCGTCTCAGATACTAACTGACGTCATTATCCTCAAACAACTCCCACATACGCTATACAACAAAACTCAAAACACAACAACAGGCTACAGTAAAGTTTCACGGGGTCTTCGCTTCCCACTAGAATTCTCTGGCCTTTGCACCAGAAAGGAGTATTCGGAAGGTTCCAGTTAGGGACAGTGGTTATCTCGTTACACCATTCATGCAGGTCGGCATTCAACCGACAAGGCATTTCGCTACCTTAAGAGAGTTATAGTTACTCCCGCCGTTTACAAGCTCTTCACCCCGTTGGAACGAGGCTTAAAGTACTCGCACTGGGCAGGTGTCACATCCTATACACAGCCTTTCGACCTAGCAGGATGTTAAGTTTTTGGTAAACAGTCGGACCACCCTAGTCACTGCGCCCTGAAATCGCATCCCTACGGATACAAAACCAGGGATCCCTTCAACCGAAGCTACGGGACTAATTTGCCGAATTCCCT
>Ga0233434_1000063_pt1 | contig 144954 bp, 115 predicted proteins | sample SI_122_August201_4_FD_182738 | JGI IMG/M metagenome (GOLD analysis project Ga0233434, IMG submission 182738) | Seawater microbial communities from Saanich Inlet, British Columbia, Canada - SI_122_August2016_120_MG | ecosystem: Environmental > Aquatic > Marine > Inlet | place: Canada: British...
AGAGCTCGATATTGTTGAATATGGTAGAGAGCTTCAACATTTCAAAGATTGCCTTAACCTTGTTATTTATGCCAATTACCTTAAAAGATGTATTCGTTGCCTCACTGACCCGGATACATTCAACAAGTAGGGCGGCTGCGGATGTGTCAATGTTATCGACCATGGTAAGATCAATGATCACATTCTGGTTAAGATGCTCAAGCGCAGTCATGATCTCTTCTCTCAGCTCTCTATTCAGGTACTTTCCAAATTCTCCCTCCAATCGAAAAGCAATTGTTTGATCGTTCAATGGTGTTGCCTTGAAGGATGAAAATTCACAATTAATCACAGAAATCCCCTTTCTTTAAGAGTATGGAAGGCAGGTAGCTTGCCTTGCTCTTATAGTTCGAGATCTCGATGAAACGCTTTTTCTGGTTTGATACTTGGAATATCTGTTGGTAGGTAGGCTAACCGGGGATAATGTTCAAGGAGCGAAAGGCTTAATCTTGTTCGAGAAATGATTCCTCTCGAACAGTCGATCTTTAAAAACAAAACAGCCCCCGGACTGTAGTGCCCGAGGACTGCTTTTAAGGTCAGAACTGGATAGATCGTTCAGTACTGGATGATTTCCCTCACCCTCTCATCATGCCAGCCAAACTTGTTCTTTCCGACATTCAAGGCGGCTATAAGGAATTCAGGAGGATCATTATGAACAAAAGAATCCATCGAGAAATCATCATTGAGCGCCCTGATTTCCCTTGTTAAGGCATTCTCGTCAAGGGATAGAAAGCGTTTTTCAATATTATCCAGCGAACCCGCTTCATCCTCCGATGAAGGTAGTTCCGCAATGAACTTGAAAATCTTCTCTCCATCACTTCCTGTGGCAGCATTCTTATACAGCTTGTACCCTTCAGGAAAACTCCAGCCGAACTCTCTTTTAAAAAACACCAAAAGTTTCTTGTTGAGTTCGTCCAATAGTTTCCACTTAGCGTCGTAGTCCTTGCACTTCTGCCGGTTCTTTTTGCTTCCATCGGGGTAGGTATACGCGATCCCGAAGTTAAAAGTGTGCGGTAAAGAGGAAAGAATATCTATCAGCATTCTCCAGGTTTTTGTTTCCTGGCTTCTGAAGCCCATTTGCCTGCAATTGTACTCAACAGGTGGTTTCCCAGGAAGCTCAAGGAGGATGCTCGAATCATTCTCAAAGCTCATTTTCGTTTGAGAAATCTTTTCCTCCAGTCTTCTCAAGTCTTCCGGTGAAAACCGTGACTCAGCACCAGGAATCAAGTTTCCAGAGGAAATATTCTGCAAATCTTCAATGGAGATAATGCTTTTAAGGATTTCTATATACTCCTGGCTTTTAGAGATCAAGTTCACCAGGTCATTTCTATCTAAACTTGGGTTATTTATAGTGTTCATCTCGTAATTCCCCAATTAGGGTTCAACGTAATAGAGCGGAACGGTTCCTGCTCTATATCTTTGACTGCTTGGGTGAACTACAGAGATTTGGGTGGGGGACTAGTTGTGCCTGTAACATGGGGCGAGAAATTGTCCAGGAAAGGGGCTATCTCATCTCCACTTGAAAGTAGCACATTAACTAAAATGCTACCGGAATGAAGAAAGGTTGGCCCTGTAGGAGGATCAAAGCTTGCCCTTCCTCTTGCCTGAGTCATATCGCTCGAATAACCGAGGCTCGATGACAACCACCTAACAAACGTTTCAAAGCTCTTGAAGACCAAGGGCTTCTTAAAGGTTTTATGAAGCGGCTGCAATACAGCTTTTTTAACTTCATAGGACACTGTTCGGTTTGATGGAGCAAATATATCGTCCTTATCCGGGAGGGTCACATGAGCTATCACCTGCCGGGGAGTGTAATTAAAAGGCAACGAATCCATCGCCGGCCCTTCATTGGCCGTTACAAGGATAGAACCATCTACCTGAATTTTAACGATCAGTTTGTTCCCAGGAAAAATCAGGTCGGGATCATCAAGGCCATTGATCTCTGCCAGCTTTGTAAAATCAACATCAAATCGCTTAGCGATCTGCCATAGGCTTTCATTCTTTTGAACGGTGTGAACGACCTGCCTGCTCTGGGTGTACCCGTATCTATCAGGGAAACCACTGGTTCTCGAATAGGCGAAAGCACCTTCGGTGACAAACAATGCCATCACTAGGAAAACCAGAAAGACTATGGTTGAGTTTATTTTCATTGAACTAATTTCCTTTAAGAGAAACGTCTAGCCTTATAAAAATACAATTTGTTAAGTAATACTGTCAATCAAATATGGTTAAAACAAAATTAAATTTCTTTAATGAAACTTGGATTTACAAATAACCTGACTAACCTTTTACAAGGCCAAGCTCCACCCATTTTTTAGTCCAAAATTTCATTCTTTCTTCCCTTTGCTTTTGCTCTTCTCTGCCGGTCCTCTCTAAATGTTGTCGCCATTGCTTAGCACCACATAGATACATTTCCCGTGGACTAAAATCCATGTTTTTGGCTTGAGACTCTCTTCTTATTTCATCATATCTTGGCCTGTAGACTTCTCTTTCAAATAAAATTCTACACCGCCTCTTGACTTCCCTTTTTGTCATATCATTTATTGATGTTTGTTCCTTCAAATATGTAAGCTTGAGACTTTTCAAAGTCTCATTGATTTCACTATCAAGCCAGTGGTACCGGATATAAATTATCAGACGAGTTTTTGAGTCAGGCGCAGGAACTCTTCTAGTTCTTTTATCTTCTTCTAAATCAAGTGGAATTCTGGGGAGATCAGAAAGAATTTCCTGCAACTGCTTCTTAGAAAGTTTGACCAATAATCCATTTGTGGTGTTTTCTGGCATATTGCTCCTTTTGGTTATCTAACTTCACGCCCATACCAAATAACTTTTCCTTCAACTTGAATTTCGTCAGGCCTGACCACCATTGAATCGTAATTTGGGTTATCGCTCTTAATTATTATTTCATTCGTCTGAGGATTCATTTGGAGTCTTTTTACCAGAACCATGCTGTTCCAATTGATCGCAAAAATTCCTCCGCCCGCTCCAATGGTATTGGCGTTTTTATTTATTAGCACAGTGTCACTTTCCTTAAGAGTGGGTTCCATGCTGTCGCCTTCGACTCTCACGACGAACAACTGCTGAGCACCTCCAAACTGTTCAAGCCAGTCATTCCTGAACGCCAGACGAAAGTCCACGTCGTTGTCAGGGCGCAGACCGGGTCCCGCACTGATTGCACCCTTTCTTTTTTCCACCAAGGAAAACTCATCCGGCAGGTCTGATTCGCTGTGAGCAACAGGTTGGATCTGCCCTGACTCTGATTTCTCAGCTGGATAGTCCAAGTCCAGTGAAAGAACTTCACAAATAGCGGACAGGTTCTTATGAGAAGGAAAATAGTCACCCCGCTCCCAACTGCTAATTTGCTGGGCAGATACTTTCCTCCCCAAGGTCTGGAGTTTTTCACTTAACTGAGATTGAGTTAACCCACTATTATTACGGGCATTTTTTAGTTTATCCACAAATATCATAGTTTTTTATGTTTTTATTGATTGATAACATAATAAATATATGTTATTTTTAACCGGAAATCAACAATAAATTTATGAATTATTATGTTTTTCTGGGCATCTTAACGCCCTGCTTTCCTTAACCTTGCCCAACCTAAAGGCGGTCACCATGAACAAACCTGCTTTAGAGCTCGTAGAAGTTTCGGAGCTAATTTCATTTCTCGAAAACATTTTCAGCAGGTTTGACAGGGGGGAAATAGCCACAGACGAATATGTTTTTTCCGGAGTCTGGATGGAGGATGAAAACTTTCGTGAAACCGTGGAAGATTTCGCCGTTCAAATTATCGAAGAGAGCGAAAGTCTAAACTCTACACGGCAGGAGCAAAATATTTTTTTCAGGAAAGCCTTAGTTGAATATTTTGAGTACAGGGTTCTTATTCTGGAGCTCTTAAAGATTAATTCAAAAGAAAACCGAGAGGACGCGGCCAGGTATATTTGGGGAAATGAGCTCGGCGAGGAAAACTTGATCGAAGCAACAACAAACCCACTTTATGTTTATCAGGCGTGTGAAGCTTTGTACTGCATTTTTAAAGAGCTGCTCATGGAGTTCTTTAATGAAGGGCATGAAAAGAATTACCCCAAAAAACGTTTGGGACTATTGACCGCCTATTACCGGGTGGGCATCAGATCAATATTAGACAAAAAAAATGGCGCGGAAGGCAACCTATCTGATTTAAACGATACTTTAAAGGAATCCTCAGAAAGAGAGAAAAAGCAATTTATTGAAAATTACTCCTTGCTGCAAACGCCCTCCTTGGTCGAAGATTTCAGGGAGCTCTGCACCAATTCAAATTAAATATGAACAATGATATTGAACCAACAGATGATCCTGTTCTATCGGTTCTTCTTGAACATAAGAATAACCAGACACCTGTTGAGATTTATTATGCGAAGAGAGGAGAGCCTTATAGTAGGAGAAGTATCACCCCGCTGCGCATCTACGAGCTTCCGAGCCACAGCGTGCCTTACGTAGAAGCATACTGCCACAAACAAAACTATGAAAGAGTGTTCAGGACAGACAGGGTAAGAATAGACGGGATTGGTGGTTTCCGGCCTAACGGGAATGAGGCAGAACCAGAAATTGAAAGAGTGACCTGTCAGCCAGGCCCGAAGATGAAACATAAAAAAAATCCTAATCCCTCAGCAACTATGAAAACAAAATCTAGAAATAACTACAGAAACTGGAAAGACAGGATCATCCGCTTGAAGACGGCGGGCAAATACAGTCAAGCCATTAGGGAGCTGGACGAAGTTATAGAGAACAGCCTGCCCTTGTTTCAAGGTATTGACTCTACGATTAATGAAGACCGTAGACTGGCATGGCTTTATCGAATACACCTTTTACGAGAAAATGGCCGCTATTCTGAAGCACTTGCCTGGGTATGTTTGGAATGTGAAATCAATCCTAATAATATTGAGGCGCAGGCATTAAAGGAACAGCTGAAAGCATTTCTTCACCTTGTTCCGCCTGGAAAACTAAACGGAAAAAGAAAAACTAAAATCCCTCACAAAATAGAGTGGGATGGCGTGGGTGGAATGAGTGAAATTAAAATAGCCCTGGAAAGGGACGTGATCCTGCCCCTCCGGGAGCCCGAGCTATACGAACGTTATAAAGTAAGCCTGCCAAATGGAATTCTCCTATATGGCCCCCCGGGATGCGGGAAAACATTTATTGCCCGAAAACTTGCTGATCATATGGATTTCCATTTTGTGGAGATCAAACCTTCTGACCTAGCCAGTATTTATGTCCACGGTGGTCAACAGTTGATAGGGAAAATGTTTGATTCGGCAAAGAAAAATGCCCCTTCAATGCTCTTTATTGATGAACTGGATGCCTTAGCGCCAAATAGAGAGGGGTTTGATATGAGCCACCATTATAAGGCGGAGGTCAACGAGCTGCTTGTTCAGCTTAATGAGTGCTCAAAGAACGATATCCTGGTAATTGGAGCAACTAATTTGATTTCAAATATTGACAAGGCTGTCCGAAGGCCTGGCCGGTTAGACAAAAAAATATTTATTGGCCCCCCGGATTTTGAAGCGAGGTATGAACTGCTCCAAATATTTTTGAAGGAACGGCCTTTAAAGAATATTGATTGGGCCAGGCTTGCAGAAGAAACTGAAATATATACCTGCGCCGAAATTGAGGAGCTGGCAAATGAATCTGCCCGTATTGCATTGGCAGACAGGAGAAATATAGAAACACAGGATATAATCACTGCTAAAAAGATAGTAACCCCTTCTCTCACGGCAGAAGAAGTAGAGAAAATGAGGGATCCTTCTCATTAAACCTGAAAATAGTCTCGTATTTGGTTTAACCACTTGCAGAAAGTTTTCGGGAGGGCTTCAACATTTCAAATGGAAGAGCAGACCTTGAAATATTTGTTTTTATGGTGATTAACTAGGTTGAATATACATGCTGTTTTGTGTTGTGGATTACTAGTGGGGAAAATACTATAATACCCGAAATGAGTTTTCCATACTCATTTCGAGCTAGCTAGTTAAGCCCCACCTTCAATTTTTAGTTCGTTATTCCAAATGACCTCAAAGGAAATATATCTAGATAATAACGCAACCACCCAAGCCCTCCCAATGGTTTGCGAAGCAATGGTTAAGGTTATAGAGGAGGGTTTCGGAAACCCGTCAAGCGGACATGCTACGGGTGACAGGGGCCGCATGCACTTGGAAAAAGCAAGGGCTAGTGTTGCGGAGCTAATTGGTGCTGATCCTTCAAATATAATTTTTACTAGCTCGGGAACCGAAGCGAACAATATGGTTCTAATGTCCTCTCGCTCTGAAGCAAGGACCGCCTCACAAATAATCACCACTCCTGTAGAGCATTCATCGATATTAAAGACTTGCGACCATCTTTTAGAAAAAGGTGCCGATATTATTTACTTAGAAGTCGACTCGTCTGGCTTGGTCAACCTTCAAAAATTAGAAAGCTTAATTTCCGACAAAACAAGTTTGGTTTCGATTCAATGGATAAATAATGAGACCGGCGTAATTCAGCCTATCGAAAAGATTTCTAAGGTCTGCCGCTCTAAAGGCGTCCCGCTGCATACAGATGCTGCTCAGGCTGTGGGGAAAATCCCTATCAACTTAAATGTGGTTGACATCGACTTCTTAACGTTAACAGGTCATAAGTTTCATGCGCCTCCAGGTGTTGGAGTAGTTTATTCGAAGTCCCTCAAGCAACTAAGACCACTTATGTTTGGAGGTGGGCAAGAATTTAAATTAAGACCTGGAACAGAAAATCTTCCCGGCATCGTGGGAATTGGAAAAGCCGCTGAGCTGAAAAGAGAGAAGTTTACCAGCAATATAAAAAAAGTCACCGCACTAAGAGACTGTTTTGAAGAAAAGGTTCTTCAAGCTATCCCAAGCACAAAAACAAATGGAAGCCTTGAGCATCGCTCAGGAAACTCAACAAACATCCTCTTTCATGGAATAGACGGACAAGCGTTAGTCGCAAGACTTGACCAGCTAGGAATAAGATGCTCCCAAAGCTCGGCTTGCACAAACATGAGGCCAGAACCCTCCTATGTCTTACGTGCAATGGGGCTTTCAGAGAGAGAGGCCTACTCATCGATTCGCTTTAGCTTTTCAGAACTAAACACCCTAGAAGAGGTAGATCTAGCCGTTGAGGCCATATCAAAACTCTGCGAGAAGCTTCGACCAATCAGCGAATTACTCTACAGCAGTCAATAAAAGGATAAAGTATGAAATTTAGTGGGCATGAGACATTCCCGGTAAGAGAAGGCTGGCTTCATAAAGGCTTAAAACTTCTCATTGAAAAACCAGAGTTGCTTGTTGATCAATACGCCGCAGATTTCCTAGGAGTTGGGCGAAACATGGCTAAGTCCATTCGTCATTGGTTGGTAGCTACTAACATAGCTTCAATAGACTCATATCAAGAAGGCCCCGCACAGACACTAAAACCTACCGAGCTTGGACAGCTTATTTGGGCTAAAGACCCTTATTTCTTGGAAATTGCTACTTGGTGGGCTTTGCATATAAATCTAACAACAAATAGAACTGCTGGCAGCTGGCACCTATTTTTCAATTATTTCAATTTAAATAGGTTTGAAAAATCCGTATGTTTTGAGGCCCAACAAAGACACATCAACATGTCTAAACTACGCATGCCTAGTTTAAACACTCTTGAACGAGATTTAACCTGTTTACTTGCAAGCTATTCAACGCAAATACCCCCAAAGCTTCAAGATCCAGAGGATGCATCCAATTGCCCCTTCCAGGAATTGGGCTTAATACGGCACTTCAAATCTTCTGGCTACTATGAAATAGACCGAGGAGTAAAAAATATTCCCGCCCATATATTCGGATATGCATTGTCAACCAAATTTGAAGAAGCTAGAACGGGTGAAGGCACAGTCGACATATCCTTTCAGGAAATGGCGCAAACCATTTGCGGACCGGGCAGGATTCTGGCGCTAACAAGCGAATCTCTTTTCGAGCTAGCCCAAAATTCCGAGGCGGAATTACCTTCCAGAGATATATATATTACAGGACTTGCAGGCGAAAGAATGTTAAGGGTTCAGATAAAATATCCGCTTCGATGGATCGAAGAATGTTATCAAAATACAACTGAAAGCGCTTCTCATGCCTCCTAAGCAAAAAAACAAAAAATCTACCCCTAAGGATACTTTTTCATCCGAGCATTTTTTGCGTTCAATCAATATTGAATTCGATGCTGAATACCCAGAAAGAATTGAACATTTTTTTCCCACAACTAAAAGCATTCGACTACTCAGAGCAATTCTAGGGCAAGAACATGAACGAGCCTTCTTTGTCGTGGCCCCTTACGGATCAGGAAAGTCTTTAACTGCTACCTACGCCTTACACTTGATAGAGAACAGAAGCATTTCCTCAGACATGCTTGGCACAATCAGCAGCAGACTATGCAAAGCAGATAAGGAGCTTGGCGAGTTTTGCTTAAAGAGGAAAAGAGGGAAAAAGCAGGGCCTTGTTATCCCTCTGCACGGTTATTGCTCTAATATCTCTGAAAGCTTAAAAGCTTCCACACTCCAAGCAATGGGTCGGCATAAGCTGGGGCGTGAGGCTAAACCCCTAGAGAGCATGCCTTGCAACAATATTGAAGAGGCTGTCAAATTTTTAAATCAATTAAAGGTAGTCGCTAAATCTCAAAAGATCGATCGAATAGCCATTATCTGGGACGAATTTGGACGCAATATTGAAAAGCTTTTAAGCGAAGGACAATCCTCCAAGCTGAATGAAGTTCAACTGCTCGCAGAATTCGCAAGTCGCTCAAAAACAATACCCATCGTAATTAGTTTGCTGATGCATCAGGGACTATTGAACTACGCTAACAATGTCCCGCAATCCATACGCTCGGAATGGGTCAAGATCGAGGGGCGTTTTCAGTCACTACAATACGTCGATGATAGCAAGGAAATTTACCAGCTCATATCAGAGGTTATTGCCCATCAGACAGGGGCAAGTAAACCCAGCACAAAAGAGTTAAAACATCTAGCCGATGAAGCTGCCAAGCTAAATGTTTTTAGGGGCTTTAGAAAAGGCGAGCTTAAAACACTAATCAAAAACTCTTACCCAATTCACCCTACAACCTTGTACCTTCTTCCGAGAATTTCCGCCAGGGTAGCCCAGAACGAAAGAACACTTTTTAGCTTTTTGTACTCAAGAGATTTAACGAAGACTATATATCCGCATGAATTATATGATTATTTTTCAAACGACATGCGTGTGGATACTTCTACCGGAGGCACCTACAAGCAGTGGCTTGAAACACAAAGCGCGTTATCTAAAATTGATGAAAGTGAAATCTCGGAAATCATATTGAAAACCGCCTGCTTACTTGGACTTGGGACGTCTGGGGAAAGATCGAAAGCGGGGAGAGACCTTCTTTTATATTCTTTGCATGGAATCGATAAGTACAAATTTTTAGAAACAAGCATTGACAAATTAATTGAGAAAAAGCTCCTTTTATATCGTCGTCATAATGATGAGGTGTCGGTGTGGCACGGAACCGACCTAGATCTTAGGGGTAGGTTAGCTGAGGAAAAGAATCGCACTAAAGATCAGTTTGATCTTATTAAGTTCCTAGCTAAAGAGGCCCCTCCAGCAGTATGGTATCCAGTTGAGTACAACAGCAATTTTAATATTAGGAGATACCTAACTGGTGAATACAAGCTTCTTCCAAGTTTCCTTAAAGACATAAGCTTTGAAGGAATTGTTAAGGACCTGCCAGTTTCTGAGGATGGGAAAATTGTTTATCTAATTTCAGAGGATAGAGATGAAATTAAAGAAGCTGTAGCAACTGCCAGCAAAAATCAAGCGTTGGATAGACTAGTTTTTGTTGTCCCTAGAGAGCCTCTTCCGATTTCTGAGGCTGCCCATGAAATTTGGTGCTTAGAAAATATGCGTGGTGATTCTGAGCTTATTGGTATAGATCCATTAGTTTCCCAGGAAATTCAGCAAATGATTGACGATGCCTGGAGCCACCTCCAAAAACTTTTAGACAGGCTCCTAAAACCAACCCATCTAGGTTCTCACTGGTTTAATCAGGGCGTTGAAATGAAAGTTACTAACCCTTCTGAGCTCAGGCGATCTTTATCTAAGACAATGGCCGATGTCTATCACCTAACACCAAAGCTAAACAATGAAGTAATTGTCAGAAAAAAACCTACTTCCGTTATGATCAACGCCAGAAAAAAACTCTTAATGGCTATTTTGGAGAGATCGGGGCAGACAAATTTTGGGCTAGAAGGGTTCTTGCCTGATGTATCACTTTATAGAACGCTTCTTCTAAATACTGGGTTATACAAAAAATTAAGTGGAGAGCGCTGGGGATATGCAAACCCAAAAGATGTCCAAGATCCCGGCCTGAAAGCTGTTTGGGAAAAATTGTCAGATTTTTTCACTAAACCAGGGTCAACCAAAAATCCAAAGGAGTTATTTAATACAATTATACAGCCACCCTTTGGAGTGCGTGCCGGAGCAATTCCAATTCTTTTTGCTGCTGGATTAAAAGCTTTCCCGAGTGCAATAAGCATCACGCGCGACGGAAACTATATTACGGACATACTGCCTTCCGAAATAGAGCAAATATGTCGCCAGCCAGACCGCTACCAAGTTATCGTTCTTGACCTCAAGAAAAAAGAACTGACTTACCTACGAAAAATATATGCATTGTTTGGTGTTATTGCAAATAATGAAATCTCCAACACCGACCTAATCCGTCAATGTTACGATGCGATAGATGCCTGGAGAAATCAGCTACCGAGAGCAGCACTAATCTCAGAGGATGTTTCAAAGGAGGCCCTCAGGTTTCAAAAGCTGCTAAATGGAGCTTGCGATCCTGTGGAGTTGATTTTTAACCAGCTGCCAGATCTTTTAGGGCTAAAGGTTTCTCAGCCGGAAAAACTCATGACTGGAATCGAAGGCATCAAAAACGAACTAGAGTCGGTTGTTTCTAGGCATAGGAAGTCAGCATTAAATTCACTGCAACGAGTTTTAGGGTTTGTAGGGAATGAGAGTGAAGGAAATTTAACCTTAGCTAAGAAATGGACAGAATGCTTCCCAGAAAATTTTATCGAACAGTTAAATGACGGCGTTGCAAAAGGCTTGATTACAAGGTTGGCAATTGATTATGAGGATGACAATACTTTACTTGAAAGTCTTTCCTCGCTACTCGTTGGCAAACCGTTTAGTCGTTGGGAAGACATGACCGTTGCCCAATTTGACAGAGAGCTAACGGATGTTGTTCACCGCGTAGAAGAGACGGCCCTTTGCACCCAAATAAGCTTGGGGCGAAATACCTTGGCCTCGGCAGGGCTGGAAAACCTGATTTCTGGAAGAATTAAGGAACTGCTTGCCAGGCTTGTTAAAATTGCGGGAGAAGAAGAAGCTGATAAAATTATGGGGCAGATTAAAAAATCATACGCATTAAACAAATAACCTTATAGGAGTCCCTGTGGCTACAATTAGTGACGCTTTAAACTCTCTGGAGGATAAAGGGAATATCCGCCATATTGTAAGTATCTCTGGAGGTAAAGATTCTACAGCACTAGCAATTCATATGATTAACAAATACCCGGAGATTAAACCCGAATATGTTTTTTGCGATACCGGCTGCGAGCTTCCAGAAACGTATGAATATTTGGAACGCCTAGAGGCATTTTTAGGTTCTAAAGTTAATAGGGTTGATATTTACGATGTTTTGAAAATTCCTAGGAAATCAAGAATCAGCCCTTTTGATTATTTGTTAAAAGAGCTTTATGGAGATTACCTACCTAGCCCAAGAGCTAGGTGGTGTACTGGCGCATTAAAGATTAAGCCCTTCGAGCATTTTGTTGGATCTGGAACCGCATATAGTTACATAGGAATAAGAAGCGATGAGGACAGAGAAGGCTATCGACAAAGCAAGACCCCCGTACTTTCTGACAAACCTAATATTATTCCAGTTTATCCATTTAAGGATGATGGGATAACATTGTCAGGGGTTAAAAAGATTCTGGAAAACTCCGGCCTAAGAATGCCGGAATACTATAAGTGGCGCTCAAGATCGGGCTGTTATTTTTGCTTCTATCAGCAGATAGGCGAATGGCAAGGGCTTAAAGAAAATCACCCGGAATTATTTGAAAAAGCCAAAGCATATGAAACCAAAGAAAATGGCAAGCGATACACCTGGACGGACACTAGAAGCCTCGAAGAATTGGAAAGGTTAGAAAAAAAATATTCTATCCAAAGCCCGGAAGAAACCGATTCCTGCGCTATTTGTCATCTGTGAATGAATAACAAATTAAGAAGCACTTTAACCAGATTAGGGCTGGGAGAAATTGAACGGATATTAGGGGATGAAACATTCGCCCTATTAGATATGTTGAACTTGAGAAATGAAAGCATTTCCCGCGTTGATCTAGTTATTGATCAATTAGGGCACCAAGAATTATTACTGAACACAAAATGGAGAAATAAGCTTCTTGAGGCACTTTCTCAAGATGATGCACTCCGATTGTCAAGACTGCTAAACATATCTCCAGCTTCCAGTCCCTGGCAGTCATTAATCAGCAAAAACTATTCTATTGGATCTGAATCCGCAAATATTTTATTTGCATTCTTTGGCTGCCCGGAACCGCAACAAGATCAGCGAACTTTGGCCACTTCCATTTCATCAATTACGCCGAGCTATAAACTTTTTCCTCATCAAATAGTTGCCTACCAAGAATCTATAAATATCCTCAAAGAGAAATCGAGAGTACTGCTACATATGCCTACTGGTGCTGGAAAAACTAGGACAGCAATGAATATTATTAGTTATTTTCTTAGAAATGTTATTGGTGTCAATGAGTTAATTATTTGGGTTGCGCACAGCGAGGAACTATGCGAACAAGCAGCGGATGAATTTGAAAAAGCCTGGAAAACTCTCGGGAATAGAGATATTTTCATTCATAAGGCCTTCGGGGACTATACTATTAATTTGGAGGAGGTAAAAGGTGGGTTTTTAATTGCAAGCCTCAGCTTTTTATACAAAAGAAGTCTTTCACAGCAGTCCGTTTTTTTAAATATCTCTCAGCGCACCCCCGTCGTTATAATGGACGAAGCGCATCAAGCAATAGCTCCAACCTACAAACATTTACTAGAACTTATATCCTTAAATGATCCAGACACCAAAATTATAGGATTATCTGCAACTCCTGGAAGAGGCCTTCTGGGAAATGACGAAAATATGGAGTTGGCACACTTTTTTTCCAAAAATAAGGTGACTTTAAATGTGCCAGGCTATAGTAATCCTGTTGAATTTTTACAAGCTCAAGGATTTTTGGCTAACGTTACTTATGAGTTTTTAAAACTTAATTTTTCAAATGTGGAGTTAAGCTTAGAAGAAAAACAACAATTGCAGGTAGAGCTAGACTTGCCTAAGTCCGTACTACACCAGCTAGGAAGAGATATTCAGAGAAATTATGAAATTGTAAGACGATTGGAACAGGAAGCGAATGCGAATTACAAAATAATATTATTTGCCTGCTCCGTCGACCATGCTCATTTAATAGCTAATATTCTAGCCTTGAAGGGGTTTAAGGCTGCAGCATTAACAGGTAGAACACCGCCTAGGCAACGGAGTCAATTAGTGCGCAAATATAAAGATAGCGATGAGATCCAAATCCTCTGCAATTACGGGATCTTGACTACTGGGTTCGATTCTCCTAAAACGAATATGGCATTTATAACTAGACCAACTCAATCGGTGGTTCTTTATAGTCAGATGGTGGGAAGAGCAATACGAGGCCCAAAAGCAGGAGGAAATGAAAACTGCAAGGTTATAACTGTAATTGATCCAATGCCTGGATTTCAAAATATTGGAGAAGGGTTTAACTATTGGGAGGATATTTGGGATGAGTGAGTTCACACACGAAATTTTACCGCCTAATTTAGCAGTTAAGGCAATGCGAAGCTCGGGTTTTAGAGATTCTGCGCATGCTGTAGCAGAATTAATAGACAATAGCATTCAAGCCGGGTTGAAAGATAATCAATGTACTGAGGTTGAAGTAATTTGCGTTGATAAAGTTGATCTTGTAAGCAAAAGAACGCGACAAAGAATCCATAAAATTGGTGTGTATGATAATGCATGTGGCATGAATGCAGAAACCCTTAGGTTAGCTTTGCAGTTTGGGAATGGGACTCACTTAACGCCTAAGGAGCAAGATGGAATAGGAAAATTTGGAATGGGCTTGCCAAACTCTTCAATTTCTCAATGTAGAAGAGTTGATGTTTGGTCTTGGAAGGACGGTTCATGCTCCCATAGTTATTTAGATATTGATGAAATTGCGGAAGGTCGAATGAGAATTGTTCCTGAGCCTAAGGAGGATAAATTTCCTGAGTATTGGAAAAAACTTTTAAGTCATGAGATTGGAGCAAGTGGAACATTGGTTGTTTGGTCTAACCTCGATCGAATAAGGTGGAAAACTAGCCAAGCATTTTTAAGAAACGCAGAGAGCCTCATTGGCAGAATGTATAGATATTTTATCAAAGACAATAAAGCACAAATACAATTATCTTGCTTTTTGGAAAATGGTGGTACTTTGGAAAATGTTAATACGCAATATGCTCGCGCTAATGATCCTCTCTATTTAATGACTGATACAAGCACTCCAAGCCCGTTTGACAGCGAGCCAGCTTTCGAGGAAGCATCAGACATTCCTATATCAGTAGCGATTGATGGCGAAGAACATGAAGTTCGATTAAAGTTTTCCTTCACAAAGCTTGAAGCTAGGGCAGCGGGGGGTTCTCAGCCAATAGGAAAGCATGCAGGGAAAAATCAAGGCGTATCAGTTGTTAGGGCCGGTCGTGAGCTTGAAATGAACAGGACTTTTGAAAATACTTATGATCCTCTAGAACGATGGTGGGGGGTTGAAGTTAGTTTTCAGCCAGAATTAGACGATGTTTTTGGCGTAACTAATAATAAGCAGGCGGCCACAGCTTTCGGAAGTATGGACTTAGATGATGATGCCAAAAACGAGGGAATGACGCCTCAAGCGTACAGGGAGGTCTTGGCAGGCGAGGGAGATCCTAGGTTATTAATTTATGAGCTTTCCCATCAGATCAAAACTACCCTCTCCACCATAAGAGGTCAAATTAAAAGAATGAAGGAGAAAGTTGGAGTAGGTACTCAGGATCCAAGTTCATCGGAGGCTATTGCCACAGAAGCAACAAATCGACGAAGGGAACAAGGAGGCGATAAAGGAAAAAGTGATGAAGAAGAAAAACATGATGACGAGAAGAGGCGTAGGGAGCTTGAGGACGAACTTATAGGAGAGGGCCTGCCAAAAGAACAGGCAAAAGAAATTGCCATAGAATATGTAAGAAGAAATATTAAATATCTATTTCAAGAAGCAGAGATCAGTTCGCCAGCTATTTTTGATGTCAGATCAAAGGCGGGCACAATAATAGTGTTAATAAACTCTAAGCACCCTGCTAGTAAAGACTTATTTGAATTGCTGGAAAAAGAGGGCGCTGATGAGGGATCAGAAAGCCGAGAGCTACAAGCACTAAAATTATTACTAATGGCCTGGGCAAGAATGGAGGATGAAGCAGGAGAAACCCTTCGAGAAAGATTGACGGACATTAGGATAGACTGGGGTCGTTTGGCGCGGGAATTTCTAAATGTTGCTGATGAGTGATCACAGTATTCCCTATAAAATTATCTCAGGGAATGACCTTAGAAAGAGACTGGCTGAGGTATTACCTGAGGCAAAATCCCTAACAGTCATTTCCGCGTATATTACGAAGCCAGCCATTGATTGGTTGGGTCAGCATGTCAAGCCAGAATGCTCTGTTTTACTCATAGGTCGGCTGGTGCCTAATGACTTTTTTGTGAGCGCCTCTGATATGGTAGCAGTAAGAACCGCCTTGGAAAAGGGCTGGATGGTGAAATGTCTATCAGTGCTCCATGCAAAAATTTATCTATGCGATAGAAGCAAAATGTTTATTGGCAGCGCAAATCTAACAACAAACGGATTGAAAATATATGGGCATGGAAATCTTGAAGGGTGTATTGAGGTTTCACCTGTAACAGATAACATTAAGTTTGTGGAAAAAATAGACATGGAAGCGCAGCCTGTTACCCTTGAAACATTGGAAAAAATGGAGACGTTTATTAGTGCAAAATCAAAAAACACCAATGAAATAGCTGTAGGTGGTCTTTGGCCTGAGGATATTTTACCTCGAGAACATTCTATTTGGGTATGTGACTTTCCATGGGCAAGCCTTAGCGCACCAGAAAATTCTTTCGAGCAAGACCTGAAGCACGATGCTGAGGTATTAGGCATCGACAATTTATCTGATGAAATTGCCGTAACTACGGCTTTTAAGGGTACTAAAGTTTTCTATTGGCTACTAAAGAAACTTGAAAAGTCTGAGTCTAGGGAGATGTATTTTGGCAGTTTAACAGCCGCTCTGCATAGTGACTTACGAGATGACCCTGCACCTTATAGGTGCGACGTGAAGATTTTGCTGTCCAATTTGTTAGCTTATTGCCAAAAATACGCACAAGATTTAGTAAAAATAGACAGGCCTAATCAATCCCAAAGAGTCACGTTGATTAAAACTAATTGACCTGCGGTTGAAGTGCTACGATATATGATTTGAGTTTTCTTTTATTAAAGTTGCTATGAAGGCATTTAGTCACAAAACTGCAATATCCAGAAGTAACTTCTCCAAGCCAATTCAGGTGGCACTTGCAAGTAATCTAATGCCTGAAAATAGCAGCTTTTTTGACTACGGTTGTGGAAAGGGTGATGACATGCTAGCCCTCAAAACACTTGGGCATGATGTTGCGGGTTGGGACCCTACTCACAAGCCAAAAGCTAAATTAAAAAATGCTGACATTGTCAACCTGGGTTTTGTGGTCAACGTAATTGAAAATCCAAAAGAAAGAATTGATGCGGTAAAAAAAGCCTATGACCTAACAAATAAAGTTTTGATTGTTTCTTCTCGCCTTAATTTCGAAATCAAGAACAATAATCACCACCCACACAAAGACGGGTTCCTTACCACTCGGAAAACATTCCAAAAGTTCTACACCCAAGAAGAGCTAAAAAGCTTTATTGATACGACTTTGAACGTGAATTCAGTTCCTGGTGCTCCAGGTGTGTTTTTTGTTTTTAAGGACGAATCTTTAAAGGGCGGGTTTGAGGCCAATAGATATAGAAGAAGGCCGGATTTCCATTTCAAACTCAATGCTAATGAAATCTTTGAAGACAATAAGTCAACTCTCCAACCAGTTATCGATTTTCTCCTGACAAGGGGTCGGCTTCCTGATGAATTTGAAATTGAAAATCTAGAGAAGCTCAAAGAAAAGTTTGGAAACGCTAAACGAGCCTTTAATCTGATCAGGCAGGTTTTAAAGGAAGATGACTGGGCTGAAGTTGAAGAAGAACGTTCGGAGGATTTGCTAATATTTTTAGGCCTCTCTAAATTTGGAGGTCGGCCCACTATTTCCAAATTGCCCAAAGATGTTCAATTAGACATAAAGGCGTTTTTTGGTAACTACAAAACAGCGTGCAGCAAAGCAGATGAGCTTTTATTTTCTGCAGGCAACCAGGGTCTTATTAGCGAGGCCTGCCAGAAAGCCCCATGCGGAAAGCTAATTCATGATGCCCTCTATATCCATCAAAGTTGCTTGCCTAAGCTTTCTCCTGTTTTAAGAATTTATGAGGGATGCGCCAGAGCATATATTGGCGATGTGGAAGAGGCTAATATAATTAAATTTCACAGGTACAAGCCTAAAGTATCTTATCTGTCTTACCCCGATTTTGATAAAAAACCCCATCCCGGACTAAAGGGGGCTATGGTTGTTCCTCTGAAATCTTTTAATGTTAAATTTTATGATTACAGCAGTTCAGACAACCCCCCCATTCTTCATCGAAAAGAAGAATTCGTTCCTGACGATTATCCACACAAAAAGAAGTTTAAGAAGTTAACGGAGCAAGAAGAGAAGCACGGGTTGTTTGATAATCCTCGTGTTATTGGTCGTAACAATACTTGGAATTCGATACTCGAGGAAAAGGGTGTTCGTTTGCGTGGCCATAAACTAGTTAAAAATACTTAGGTAACCATTGTGGCAAAAATACGATCTAAAGGTCGAAAGGGGTTATATAAACCTATACCAACGGGTCAGATGCAGCCAAGGAAGCAAACAGTAAAAAAGAGCGAATTAGATAAAAATTTGGATAAATTGTGCAAGAAAAAGAAAGAGGAGCTTAAAAAAATAAAGGCTAACCCCTCTTTAGCCATTCAGTCGGTTAAAATTATCAAGAAAGCTCCACGTAAAAACAAATAGGGGTATTTTGCGCACATGCCAAAGGCCGTGGTTTCTGGATTGACTAATCAGAAAGTGGCGAGAAAAAGCATTTAAATATGCGCAGTAAGAAAATTAAACCCATTAAACAATAACTCATTCGATAAAATGTTTGCCATAGCAATAACAGACCAGAATTGGTTTGAGTATCTCAGAAAAAATCAATTTGACGGGGTCATTAATTTTTGGACACCCTCCCCTTGGAGGATGCAAAGGTTAACTTATGGAGATTGGTTGTATTTTTTTTTGAAAAGCCCTGTAAGAAAAATCGCTGGAGGGGGATGTTTTTCTAATTACCAGGAAATGAATATTCAAGAAGCATGGGATAAGTATGGCAACCGAAATGGGTGTAAAACCTTTGATGACTTAAGAGGAATTATAAAAGAATATAAGAAAAACACCATGTTTGGAAGGGAGCTACTGAATCATAAAATTGGCTGTATTGAACTAATTAATTGCAAATATTTAAGAAGGCCGAGGTATACCTGCACGTCAAATTACAATATTAATATACCCGCGACCATGCAAAAGTTTAAATATTTTGAACAAGATGATCCGTTTTCAGATTATTTAATAAAACATGGGGGATCGTCAAAATGAAAAGGGCTTCCCAAAAGAATAAACGGAGACCAAAAAAAAAGACCCCAATTAAAACCATCACCTATAAGATAGCCCATGAGAATTCAGGCGATTCAATTGGAACTATTAAACTCGCTGAAGAATTCAAATCCCCCGAGGAATATGCGGAATTTCTAGAACAGTTCAACACAGACCCCGACCTCTCCCCCAAAAACCACCTTAGCCTGATCGATAAATTTCAACACTCTAAAGACAATAAGAAGCTGAGATTTACAAGCTCAGAATTAAAGCTTTTAGAAAAGGCCTTGCATAATAGTTATTCATATTTGGGGACGAGGATTGAAGTGGATTACCTGAAAGGACAGTTGGCCTGGGCCAATACTGCTATTAAAGATAAGTCTAATTCCTACGAAAAGAATTTGCGAGCAGCAGGAGGAAGGCTAGGCTTTACTAAGGGAGCCAAAAGGCCAAGAACTGATCTGCCATTTGATATTGCCCCAAAAGGGAAAAAATTATTTTATGACCCAGCAGCTGTCACTTCCTACTATAAAGAATTAATTTCTACTGGATGTTCCAGGAAAGACGCTGTCATCGACTGCACCAAAACGTTTTCATTTCCAAGCAATGATGCCTGCTCCCAGTATCTTCGTAGGCAAAAACTTAAAAACATACCTACCATCAGAGAAAAATTTACATCCCTCCTTTAATTTTCTCTTAGTTTTCACTTCCATCATTCGCTTTCCCAATTGGTTTGCATACATTTGCCACGCCTATAAGTACCCACATTCAAATAATCTTTGCGTGTAGACTCCTTAAGAATTAAAACTTAATTTTTATCTTATTAAATTTTTTTAGGAGCAAGAAAATGAACAAAGATTTCACAAATGAATTTGAATCGGCAGTCTTTGGAATTCAAAATACACAAACAACGATTGAATTTGATCTGGAAGCTTTGAGAAACCGGTCAGTTTATTGCCGGGGCCTCAGGTTTGGCTTGGACATTCTGAAAAAGGGAGGACTAGAAGGTACCTATCATCATGAAAAACTTAATGAGGAATTAGAACGCATAACAAGGGGGTCAAAATCACTAGAAAATCAGATAAATGACTATTTGATTCGTGATAGTTATTCTATTCTGGTCAGGTTCCAAAAATTGAAGAAAAAATTTTTCAATGAATACGACGAAAAAACAAATGGAGGGGAAATCGAGTCTAATTTAGGAGAAAGTGAGGTAGCAGAATGACAGCAACAAACAAACCCGGCCTCGTCGCGCAACGAGGACCGGGCGGTGATACGAACTTCAAAAACAATTTTACCACATTCGCAGAACTGGGTATATCAACAAAAAGGTCAAGCGGGGAGGAGAAGACCACATGCCCAAAATGCTCACACACTCGGAAGAATCAATCTGACCCCTGCCTTTCAGTTAATCATAATGAGGGTGTTTACTATTGCCATCATTGCAGTTGGGCTGGGCGCTTATCCAATAGTAATGGCTCTATGCACGCTAACATTATTTATGATTATTGTGACGAGAATGGAACAGTTCTTTATCAAAAGATACGCTCCTTTCCGAAGAAGTTTTGGCAGCAGACACCTGATGGAAAGAAAAATCTAAAGGGTGTCAGGCGGGTTCTTTACAGGCTGCCTGAGTTAATCGGAAGCACCGGAATAGTTTTTATTGTCGGTGGTGAGAAAGACGTTGAAACTCTAAGAAAGCATGGACTTTCAGCGACGACCAACGACAATGGTGAAGGCAACTGGCGCCCCGAGTTTAATCAATATCTGAAGGATTGTGACGTAGTTATTGCAGAGGATAATGATGAAAAAGGCCGTAAACACGGGGAAGTTGTTTCTAAGGCGCTTAAAGGTATTGCCAAATCCATAAGGATAATCAAGTTCCCTGAACTGGATAAAGGAGGAGATGTTACAGATTATCTCTCATCTCACACCATCGAAGAATTACATAAGAAGGTAAACGGGAGTGAAGAATTAGGGGCTGAGTGGAAAGAGCAAAGGCCACTTTATCGCCCCCTGCCTGAGCCTGACCCGTTCCCTGTTGATGTTTTAGGAGATGTTCTTGGTGGTGTCGTTGAAGCGATGTCTGAAATTATTCAGGCACCAAGGGCTATTTGCGCAAATAGCGTATTGGCATCAGCCACACTTGCAGTTCAAAGTCATGCTGATATTTTGATAGATGGACGGATCCATCCCACATCAAACTTCTTCATTTCAATCGGCGAGTCTGGTGAGCGGAAGTCTGCGGTCGACCGACAAGCGCTGAAGCCACATTATGATTACCAGGAAGGTCTGCGTACTACCTACTACGAAGCAAAAAAAGCTTATACCCGTGAAGCTGAAGCCTACAAGCGAGCGAAGGACGAGTTATTAAAAAAGGCCAAAAACTTCGAGGATAATCTTAGTGTTTTAGAAAAACTCGGAGACGAACCCCTACCACCCCCCCTGCCCATTGTTATATTCGAAGAACCTACATATGAGGGTCTTGTTAAGAGCCTTGAACAGGGATGGGCTTCTCAGGGGTTGTTCAGCGATGAAGGTGGACGGTTTATCGGTGGTCATGGAATGAATAACGACAATGCTCTTAAAACAGCATCAGGGCTATCTGGCCTTTGGGATGGAAAAGCCATATCAAGGGTTCGTGCCGGTGATGGCAGTTCGCTTCTAGTGGGGAGACGGCTATCGTTGCACTTGATGGTTCAACCCAATATCGCTCAAATAATGCTGTCTAACGGCATGCTGATCGAACAGGGGCTGTTGTCCCGATGCCTGAGTGTATATCCAAAATCCACAGCTGGGACAAGAAAATACAAAACAATGGATTTAACAGAATCTCAGGCCATGAAAGCTTACTATGACAAAATCTCAGAAATTCTCAACACTAAACACAGAACAGGCAACGCAATTAACGAACTCCAACCCAACCAGGTTGGGTTGTCTCCAGAGGCAAAACAAATCTGGCAGATGTATCATGACAAGGTAGAGGATCAGCTGTCTGATCATGGCACTCTTTCAACAATCAAGGGGCTTGGTAATAAGGCACCTGAACACGCATTGAGGTTGGCAACTGTATTGGCGGGTTTTGATGCACCTGAGATTAGCAACTTTAGCAAGATTAGCAGTGGTCACATGCGAAATTCAATAATTCTGATCCAATACTATTTAAATGAAGCGTTGCGGCTATTTAATTCTGGTATCGCTGACCCAATTCTCCAGGAAGCTAATAAATTACTGGAATGGTTACGAGATAAGGAAAAGAGCATTGTATCCCTCCCAGAGATATACCAGTGTGGCCCTAATTCTATCAGGGATGCAAAAAAAGCAAGGAAGTTAATGGTGATACTTGTTGAACACGGGTACGCCCTGTCATTTTCTGGTGGAGTGGAGTTTGAAGGCAAGATGCGTAACGAGGGGTTTGAGATAAGAGCATGACAGGTTTAAAGTTTGAGTTGGATATAGACGCGGAAATTCAAAAACTGGGACTACCTCCTGCTAAAGTTGCTAATCCTGCTAATCCGGAAAGCCACTTCAGTGAATCAGGGCAATACACGAACCTCATTAACTCTCCCGCCAACATCGAGCCTGAAGATATTGAGTTGCGGTTTGAAATCGAAGAAAGGGCGGCAATTATGGAAATAGATGGCGGGCTACCAAGAAAAGAAACCGAACGAATGGCATTTGAAAGGGTCATAGGTTTGCTTGGTAAAAATGAGTTTGAGTCATCAAGCGATTGCTCTTTAAGCCAAATAAAACTGCTAGTTGAAGCGAAGTCTATTTTCAATGGAACAATCCTATAATGATCAATCGTCTTGATGTTTAATCATGTGATTAGAGCTTATGGCAATTAATTTTGAAAATAAAAGTTCTGATAGTTGCGATTCCGTAAAATCGGTTTGTTTTGGGGGTTATGGCTGGTTAGTGGATGGTAATTAGCCTTCGTGGGCGGTGATTGAGCTTTGGTAAACAATTTTGATGTCAAAAAGTGAGTTTAAATGTTGGGACAGTTAATCAGATTTATCAGACAAAAGGATGCGCCAAGTTTCTTTGGGGTAAGCCGGAATAAGTTTAATGCGGATATAAGACCGCATCTTCCATTTATTCCTATGGGTAATACTCCTCAGTCTGGAATTGTATATGACGTCTATGACCTTCACGCCCTTGCTGATATAATGAAAGAACGCAACGGCGTCCCGCAGAAAGGAGATAGAAAATGGGACGTAAAACCAAAAGTTCCGGTCTTAAAATTGTCAAAAGACAGGGATCTTCAAACTTGCATATCCAAGGCACCATCCACGGAAGACGAATTAGGTGTTCTACTGGAACAGATGATGCGCAGGCGGCAGAAGTAATCAGGGCAAATTTCGTAAAGCAAATAACCGATCAGGTTGTGCACGGGAAAAACCCTGAGCATGACTTCAATGCCCTAGCTGTTAAACATCTCAAGGAAAACACCAAGAAGACTATCGTTGATGATTGTTTTCACATTAAGAAGCTCAAAGCCTATATAGGTAGAATCAAGATGCATGAAATTTACCGAGGCTACGATGAGCATGGTGCCCCAACACCATTAGAGAAATTTATTCTTGGTGAGGCTAAACGGGGTGTTTCTGCCAGCACCATCAATCATGCGTTGACGGTGATTAACACAATCGGCAATGCAGCTTCTAAAAGATGGCGTGGGCCAGCCGGAAAGCTTCTACTAACAAACTGGATATCAGTCCAAAAAGTTAGCAAAAAGGAAGCTAAATCGCTTGGCCTTAAGGAAAGACGGAAGATTCACGTGCTAACTTGGGACGAACAGATTGTTCTTTTCAATGAGCTTCCTCCCCACCTAAGGAGAATGGCAGTGTTTGCTATAAATACAGGTTGCCGTCAAAAGGAGGTGACAGGATTGAAGTGGGAATGGTTTCATACCGAGCCTACCTCAGGCATACAGTATTTTATCATCCCAGGTGAGGAGCATAAGAATGAGCAGGACAGGATTGTTATTTTGAACGAGGTTGCCCTTCGAGTCATAAGTCAATGTAAAGGCGATCACCCTGTGTTTGTTTTTACCTATGAGGGTAAACCTGTTAAAAGGATCAACAGTTCTGCTTTTCAAAATGCTCGAAGAAGAGCAGCCTTAAGGCTCCCAGACATCGCTAAGTCGCATGTTCACTCTTGGAGACACACATTTGGTACTAGGTTACGTAATCAGGCTTTATGCCCAGAAGAAGAGAGGAAAGATTTAATGGGGCATAAGTCAGGGCGATCTATGACCGAGCATTACTCAGTTCCCGAATTGAGAAGGATGCTCGAGTATTGTTCCAAGATTACGCATCCACCAAGTACACAAATGGCACTGGTTAGAAATGGATAAAAGCAATGTATTGGCACAAAATTGACACACTAACAAAAAAAGGGGTCAACCCTTTCGAGTTAACCCCTTCTTTTATATGGTGGAGCTGAGGGGGATCGAACCCCTGACCCCTTGAATGCCATTCAAGTGCGCTCCCAGCTGCGCCACAGCCCCATTTAATTTATTTTTATCCTGCCGAGAAAGCTAACCGTTTGATATTAACGATTATCCCGCTACTGTCAAGTGCAAAACTGGCACTTTGGAACCTCTATTGCCTTCTGCCACTTTCTTTATATAATATAATGAACCTTTTCAAATTTCCTACAGGAAACCGTGCTTAAAAAATTCCAACGCCGACTTCGCAATGTTTTCATCACCGGTCTGTTGATCACCCTGCCGATCGCATTGACGTGGTTCATTTTGCAGTTTCTGCTTAAAAACTTCGATGCCCTGTCTCCGGTGTTCACCAATGTACTGATTCAGCTTGGCGCGCCCATTCCCGAAGGTTACCGCATCCCTTTTCTCGGACTGATAGTGACCCTGCTTATCGTACTCACCGTGGGCTGGTTTACCACCAATTTTTTTGGAAAAAAACTGTTCCAGCTCGGTGAATTCCTGATTGAAAAAATCCCGTTCGTACGCCGGATTTATAAGGGCTCCAAACAGGTGGTCTCATCCATCGCCGAAGCCGACACGACAGCCTTTCGCAAGGTCGTCCTGCTTGAGTTCCCGCGCCGAGGCCTTTTGGCAATCGGATTTGTGACCGGCGAGTCCCGCGGAGAGGTTCAGGAGCTCACTCAGGAAAATATGCTCAACGTGTTCGTACCAACCATGCCCAACCCGACATCCGGATTCCTGATCTTCTCCCCGCCTGAGGAGCTCACTGAAGTTTCCATGACTATTGAGGAGGGCATCAAATACGTGGTCTCCGGAGGTATCGTCACCCCTCCGGTCCTCAAAATCATCGAAGCAAAAGGACTGAAGATTGAGCAACCCTCCTGATCCTTCTCTCGACATCCTGTATCTCGACAACCATTTGATAGCGGTGCGCAAACCGGCGGGAATACTCACCCAGCCAGATGATTCCGACACCGTTTCCCTGATGGATCAGGTGAAGGACTGGATCAAAACGGAATACAAAAAACCGGGCAAGGTGTTTTTGGGATTGGTACACCGGCTCGACCGACCGGTGTCGGGCATAGTGGTGTTCGCGCGCACTTCCAAAGGGGCGTCACGGCTCTCTGAACAATTTCGCGAAAAAACCACAAAGAAAATTTACCGGGCCCTGGTCGAAGGGACTCCTCAACCCCAACAAGCCAGCCTGACGCACTACCTGAGAAAAGAAAAATCCCTCAAGGCGACCGTGTTCCCCCGCACAACGCCCAACGCCAAAGAGGCGGTATTGGATTATGAGGTCATCGAAACTTTAGAAAATACCAGCCTGCTTGACATTCACCTGCATACCGGAAGGTTCCACCAGATCCGCGCGCAACTCGCCTTCATCGGGCACCCTATCGTTGGAGATAAAAAGTATGGTGCCCACTCAACGTTACCGGAAGGACAGATCGCTCTTTGTGCGCATCGGCTGATTTTCAAGCACCCGACAAGCAAAGAAGAAATCAGTATTGAATCCCCTCCACCCTCTTGCTGGTCAACCAGCTAAACAGTCATTAAGAGTAGGTATTTTCCCGAGGCATTTTTCAGGTAGATGTGGATGCAGAATCCGGGCTTGACTGTAACGAATCTTTCACCAAGTCTTCTTTTTTGGTGTGGAATCCCATATCAGTCAGCAAGGATATCAGCACGGGAACCAGAAACAGCGTGAACAGGGTGGAGATGCTCAGTCCGCCGATCAAGGCGGTACCCATACCCCGGTACAGCTCGGTGCCAGCCCCTTCGCCGAAAGCCAGCGGAATCATCCCGAACACACTGGAGATAACAGTCATCATGATGGGCCTTAAGCGTGTCTGGCAAGACAATAAGAGGGCATCACGCTCCTCCATGCCCGCTTTAATATTGTTGAGCATCTGGTGCACGATGAGGATGGCATTGTTAACAACAATGCCGGCGAGAATAACGATGCCCAACTGGGTAAGAATATCAAAGGTAATCCAGTTCCAGTCAGCGGCCATAGCCTGGGCATTCGACACATTCCATTCTTCGAGGATGGCAAGAATGTTCCCGCGTTGGAACCAGTTGTTCCAGGTGATTCCCAGAAAAGAACCGGAAACCGCCAACGCCACCGTCAGCATAACGATGAACGGCCTGAGAAAAGAGGAAAACAAGGCCACAAGCAGTAGATAGATGAAACCCAATGCATAGGCGAAACTGTTCGACAACGATTTTTCGGTAGAAGCCAGTTCATCGGCGGAACCGCCAATACGCAGTCCGTATTCCTCACCGAGGTTTTTTCTCGCGTCAACCAATGCTTCCTCGTCAACCCGATCAATGACCAACTGCATGGCAACATCTTTTCTCACCTGCACTCGCAGTTTGATCGCCCGCTCCGTTCCAATATGATCAATGCGCGCGGGACCCGCATCAACTTTTATATCGACCAGATGCCCGAGGTGGGTCATCATGCCTTCATCGGTCCATACTGGCAAGGCGCGATAGTCTTCCAGTCCGAGCTTATGGGTATCTTTTTTCTGCACCAGAACAAAGTCGATGGGCTCACCCTGGTCGTTGAACTCGCCCAGATATTTACCGGCGTTGAGCGACTCGATAATATCTCCGATCTCATTCATGCCCATATCCAATCGGGCCGCGTCTTCACGTCGGGGAAGGAACCTGAGCTCCGGATTACCGAATTTAAATTCTGGTCGGACCGAGTGCACCCCCTTTATCCCGGAAATTTTTCCGATCAAATCCAGAGCGTTGCTTTTCAGTTTCAGCATATCCGGTCCGGTAATTTCGACTTCAAAGGTTTTATTGGCCGAGCGGAAAATGGGTCTCTGCATAGCAAAGGCAAAACGGTATCCGGGAATTTCAAAAATTTCCCGGCCCATTTCGCCGGATTTGACCGCCATCTTCACTTCGCCCCGCTGGCCTTGGGCCAGTTCCTTTTCGATGATGGCACCACCGCCATTGAAGCGCGATGAAAAAACCAGGAAGTTGCGGTTGACATCTTCCATTGCCACAATCTTTTTTTCGTATTCGGCCATGTAACGCATATTTGTTTCCACAGGCGTTCCCGCCACCGGTTCGATGAGCATGAACACCATGTTTACGTTTCCATAAGGAAGATAATCCTTTTCCGGCAGAGTCTTGCCGCTATACCACAACATCCCTCCCACACAAACGATGACAAGTATCCTGAAAAAAATACTGACAGGAGAATTGTGCAGTATCCATTTCATCAGCCCGGAATAGGCTTCACTCATCTTCTTGCCCAACAGAACGATTGGCTTGAACAGAGTGCGGTGAAAAAATCCCGGCTGGTATTTTTCTCCCGGCTTAAGACGAATCAACAGCGTTGTTAAGGTCGGAATAACAGTGATGGACACCAGCAAGGACAAGGCGATGCTGGCACTGATGGTGATAGCTATATCGCGGAACATCTGCCCCGCCTCCTCCTGAATAAATACGATGGGAATAAAAACGGCCAGGGTCGTCAGCGTTGAGGCAAGCACCGCCCCCCACACTTCCGAAGCTCCATCGTAAGCGGCCTTAAAAACACCTTTTCTCATTGTGAGGTGACGATAAATATTTTCCAGCACCACAATCGAGTTATCCACCACCATACCGACGGCAAAAGCCATGCCCGCAAGGGAAATGATATTGATGCTTCGCCCAAAAATTTTAAGAATGATAAATACGGAAACCAGACTCACAGGAATACTGATCGCCACAATTAGCAACGACCTTACAGACCCCAAAAATAGCAGTAGGACCGCCACTGCCAGAATGGCTCCAAGAGCCAGATTCGATTTCACCAGCCGCATGGCCTCGTTGATATAGTCCACTTCCTGATAAACGATTTTCAATTTGATCGGGATTCCCCGATTCAACAATTCCTGATTGAGCTCCTCCACTCTTTTGGCAGTCAGGTTGCAGGTTTCCACCACATTGGCTCCTGCTTTGCGAATCACTCCGAAAGCATTGGACAAATCGCCACTGATGCGGACCAGAGAAGCGGTCCGTTGATAGCCATCCACCACCGTGGCAAAATCTTTCACCTTGATGGTTTTTTCACCATCGCGCTTGATAACCGTATCGAGGATATCTTTCGGATTGAGAAACTCGCCCAAAGCGCGGACGGTATAAGAGCGGTTGTCTTCATCGTGAAACCCGGCACGGGTATTCTGGTTTTCTTCCGATAGCCTATCTATCACTTCCTTGTAGGTCACATGCAAACGGGCCATGCTGTAGGGATCAAACTCAACGCGCATTTCCCTCTCTTCACCACCAAAATGCCAGACATCGGCAATGCCCTTTACACGCCTGAGGGAAGGCACGATGATATCCTCACCGATCTTGTACATATAATTCTGTTCGAGGCTGGGCATCTTGTCATTGGGCTTGTCGAACACGATCCACATGATAGGACTGGAGTTGTCGCTCGAAATGGATCTCAGGGTCGGCTTGTCGGAATTGACAGGCAGGTCTTTTACCTGCTGGAGCTTGTTGTTGACATCGAGCACCGCCAGATTTTTATCGATTCCCCATTCAAACTCCAGGTTTACGGTGCTCAATCCATGCTGACTGGTGGAAGTCATTTTTTTCATACCTTCCACAGATTCGAGCTGGTCTTCCAGACGGCGCGTGATATTGCGTTCCACCTCATCAGGCGAAAGGCCCCTGTACTCGGTTTTGACTTCAATTTGAGGCTTGTCGACGGTAGGGGCCAACTGCCGGGGCAGGGACTGGAAACACAAGACCCCTACCACTAGGGCCATAACGATGATGACCGTAACGGTATGATAGTTACGAATAGACTGGTCGATAAGTTTCATCAGGTCCCCGGAGTTTTTGCAGGGGCCGGTTTACCGTCTTTCGACTTCGGTTCTGCTTCCAGGTTCGTGATAAATACTTTCACCCCTGGAAATACCGCACCGGAGCCTCGCAGAATGAGATCCGTTTTCGGCTTTAACTGGTGAGTAAAATCTTCGATCTCGACAAAATCGTCCCGCTCCTTAAAAGCCTTGACCGGAACACGATGGGCTTTGCCATCTTTGACAACATAGACAATCGTCCCCTTCTCGGAAATGACGAGGGATACCGCCGGGACATGCAACACATTTTTGCGCATGCCAAAATTCAACGTGCTTTCCAACGTCAGTCCGGGGAACAGGGAAGAGTTGGGGTCGGGCAAATCGATTTGCACCTTGATATTGCCGGAGAAAATATTCGCATCGGGAATAACCCGGATGAGCCTCTGGAGGTTTTTAGTCTGCTTGAACTTCAAGCCCAACTCCCGCACCAGAAACCGCGCGCCCTTGAGTTTTTTTAATTTATTCCTGTGGCTCTGCGGCATTTCCAGAACCGCTTTCAAACGGGAGGAACCAATCATTCGTACGATAGGGGTTCCCGCTTCGGCAAAAGCACCTTGCTCAATTTCCTTGGCGATGATGACCCCTGCGAAAGGAGCTTTGACATTTACCTTTGAAAGATTCAGTTTTGCCACTGCAACCCGTTTACGGATCGCCTGCATATCCGACTCGAGTTTTTCAATATCTTCACTACGGGCTTTCATCCCGGCGGCCAGCTCCGCCTTGCTGGCCTTCAAAGACTCATCGGCCTGACGGACCTTATCTTTGGCAGAGTCGAGTGCCGATTGCGACAAGACCTTTTGCACCACCAGGTTTTGGGTACGGTTCAATTCAATATTGGCCAGGTTCAAGGCGCTTTCATCGGCATGCATTCTGGCTTCCAGCCTCTGCTTGTCTTCCGGACGTAACCCTCCCTGGGCTTTCTGATATTCCTTTTGCATGGATGAGAGATCGGCACGTAATCTTTCATGAACCAGTTCAAATTCCCTCGGATCAATCTGTGCCAGCAAATCCCCGGCCTTCACCTTCATGCCTTCTTCAACCGCGATCCGGGTAATTTTTCCGCGCACTTCCGAATTGACCACCACCCTCTTCTCGGCCTGGATATTTCCTACCGCACGCACTTCGTCCGCCACATTCATGCGGACAATTTTTCCCACTTGTACCGGGAGCGCAAACTCTTTCTTTTTTACTGGCTGGACATTATCTTCGGAGGAAGAACAGGAGACCAGTGTCAAAAATAGTAATGGGAGAATGGACTGATTTAATCTGTGAAACAAAATTCTGATATAATCCCCCTCCAAACAGGGCATTCTTTAGCAGCAAAGAGTTGAAATAATAATCTTATAGCACTATCACATTCATGAGCCACTCGCCATCTGAAAACTATCCGCTCGACCAGTTCGACTACAAGTTGCTGGATACCGGAGCATTTCAAAAGCTGGAACAACTTGGCCCACACCGTTTCATCCGCCCTGCGCCTCAGGCCATCTGGCCTAAATCCCTTTCCCCTGACGAATGGAAAAAGGCAGAAGGAGAATACAAATATTTCAAAGGCAAAGAAACAGGCGGCGAATGGAAGTTTTTCACCCAGCTCCCTAAGGATGGATGGAAAATTCAGTTCCGCCACCTCACCTTCAAAATTCAACCCACAGGGTTCGGGCATATCGGGATTTTCCCCGAACAAGCCCTGAATTGGCTGTGGATCATGGATCAGCTTAAACAGCTTAACGGCACAAAAATACAAGTACTTAATGTTTTTGGTTATACCGGTGCCAGCACCATTGCGGCGGCCTCGGGTGGGGCTCATGTCACCCATATTGACGCCTCCAAGGCCTCAGTCACCTGGGCCAAAAACAACCTGGAACTCTCCGGACTGGGGGATAAACCGGTACGCTGGATTGTCGATGACGCTATGAAATATATGCTGAGAGAACATAGACGCGGAAAAAAATACGATGCGATCATCATGGACCCGCCCTCTTTTGGCAGAGGACCTGGAGGAGAGGTCTGGAATATCGAAAACAAGCTATCCGAGTTCATGGAAGCCTGTCAGAACATCCTCAGCGATTCACCGGCATTTCTGCTTTTCACCACCCATTCGCCGGGTTTTTCCGCCCTGACTCTCGAAAATATGCTCAGAACCTATCTCCCACCCTGCAAAACAGGAACCTTCGAGACAGGAGAAATGTTCATTCCCGATACGTCAACCGGACTCAACCTGCCCAACGGCTTCTTCGTCCGGTGGCGAGCCGCCACGGGCAGATAGCCATCGCGTTTCTGAGCGAACAAAGAGTTTTCTCGGCTTAGTGAGCACCCTGGCGTAGGGTACGTGTTATTCTTCCTCAGCTTTTACCCGTTCCGGGCATGAAGTTTATGGTTGGGGATACCACACGTGCCCCAAAGGGGTATAATGCCTTCGAAATTATTTCTTAAATCAGGAGCTTTGAAAATTGGCCTTTTTTCAGTATTTACAAGCGCACGCGAAAGAGAACCCGTCTCATCCTGCGGTCATCGATGGGGAGTCCTGCCTGACTTATGGAGAGCTCGTTTCTTCTATCGAGAGCTTCGCCAGCGCAATGTCCAAACTCAAACTCAACGGCCAGAGTAAAATCGGCCTGCTGTGCCTGAACCAGAAAGAATACCTCATTGCTTTTTTCGCCGCCTTGCTCAAGGGCGTTCCCGTTGTCCCCTTCAACTTCCTGCTAAAACCGGAAGACCTGGTCTACATCACTCAGGATGCCGGAATCGATACTCTGATAGTCGATTCCGTTTTTGTCAAACCGGAGGTCGCCCCCTTCTTCAAATTTTTTACCAACAAAATTCTTATTGGCCCGGCTGATCCGGATCAAGTGGGAGAAGGAACACTGCGCTGGGATGAGTTTCTGGCAGCAGGCACACCCGGCGGTTCTGTTACGAAACATGAAAGAGGCGAAAGCCTCCCCGATGTGATCCTCTACACTTCCGGCACGACTGCGAAACCTAAAGGCGTCATGCTTGATGAAAACCAGTTTGATGCCAACGGCACTGGGTTTTTAGAGCATCTACATTTCACCCCTGAAGACAAGGTGATCCTCGCCCTACCCCTGTTTCATTCGTTCGGCAACATCATTGCCCTGGTGCTATTGCGTGCTGGAGCCACCCTCATTTTACTCAAACAGTTTCAGCCCAAATCCATCTTGGCGTCCATCGCCCAACATAAGGCCACAATCCTGCCATTGGTGCCGACCATTTATTCATTTTTAGTGGAGCTTTACGCCCGTGGCGGGTATGACGTTTCTTCCCTGCGCTATTGCATTTCAGGCGGCGCGTCTTTGCCTGAAGCCCTGCTGAAAAAAGTTGAAGAAGGATTGGGCGTCACCGTCATCGAAGGCTACGGCCTGACCGAAACTTCGCCGGTGATCGCTGTGAATACGATGAAAGACGGCAGTGTGCCGGGCTCCGTCGGCCCCGTCCTGCCAAATGTCGAACTGGATATTGTGGACGATTCCGGAAAGCAGGTCGCGCAGGGAGAAGTCGGGGAAATTCGAGTGCGTGGCGTAACTATAATGAAAGGCTACTGGAACAAGCCTGATGAAACCGCCGAAACCCTGTCTGCCGATGGCTGGCTAAAAACAGGAGACCTGGGTCATTTGGATGAAAAAGGCCGACTGTTTATTTCCGCCGGAAGAAAGAAAGACCTCATCATTCGTGCCGGGGAAAACGTATCGCCATTGGCAATTGAAAACGCGCTGATGGGCCATCCCGCAATTGCCGAAGTGGCGGCAGTGGGCATTGCCGATGAACGGATAGGAGAAAAAGTAAAAGTCTGCGTTGTTTTACGGCAAGACACCGATGCGACTGAGCAGGAGCTCAAGAGTTTTTGCCGACAGAAGCTTCCCGCCTTCATGGCCCCCGATATGTTTCAGTTTATGGAGTCCCTGCCAAAAACCGCCACCGGGAAAATCCTGAAATCCGAGTTGAGAAATACCTAGCCGAACATTGCGGTTCTAAATCACCCCAGCCCTTGTGATATTTCTTCCTCAGCCTTCATGCCCGGAACGGGTACTTTGAGAAAGAGGGGTCCATTAGGCACCCCCTTAAGCCGAGCCAACCTATTGCTCGCCAGCCAAGGCTTGCACACTACCTCTCTCGTCAGAGAGCGCAACGGAAACCGGTGCCGTCCAGTCGATAGTCGGTTTCAAATCCTTTTCGCCATGCAGACCGTTGGCTGTCCGCATCGGTTTGCCAGGCTCCGCCTCTATAGACTTTTTGAGTGCCACCACCACGCCGACCATCACGGTTATCGCGCACGGGACCCTGAGGATTGTCTTTCGGGCTATTCACATAAGCCCTTTCCTCGAACCAGTCAGACACCCATTCGTTAACATTGCCGACCATATCGTGGAGACCAAAAGGGTTTGCCGGGAACGAACCGACCGGAGCCGTGTATTCGAACCCATCCGAACTACTTTTAGAGCGAAGGTTGCGGGAACAGGAACTGTCACAAAAATTGGATTTAGAGGCATCGAATTCGTCGCCCCAGTAATAAGCCGTATTTGTTCCACCACGTACGGCATACTCCCACTCGGATTCAGTTGGCAGGCGTTTGTTGGATTTCCTGCAATACTCTTCCGCTTCATGCCAGGTGACCATTTCAACGGGCCGGTCCGCACCTTTAAACTGGGCAGGATTGTGCCCCATCGTGGCCTGAAAGGCACTTTGGCTTACTTCGTATTTATCCATTTTAAATGGTTTCAAGCAGACCTGATGTACCGGCTGTTCGGATAGAGCACCCTTGTCGCTGCCCATTTTAAAGCAACCGCCTTTGAGTGCCATCATCTCTACTGGACCCTTGGTTCCGGCCATGCTGATTAATTTATTTTCAACTTTGGCATGCAGTTCCTGCACATAGGCATGGATCCTGGTAGGAACCCCTTGATATTTAACCTTGGCGTTCTTGTGCGGAATGAGGAGCATTTTGCCTGCCTTTATGTTGAACAAGCGATAATGCGGGATGGGTTTTTTGGCTTCCCCATCCACATAATTTCTCATATTGTTTTTACCGCTATCAGGAGTGATGACTCTTTCGTCAACAATTTCCGCCTCGAACGGTTCGGGGTCACCCTCAACTGTGACCATGACCGTATTGCGCTTGATCACTTCCATAGCCAGAATACCGTCCACCAATTGCTTGGTTTCTTCGTATTTTTTTAACTGAAACCTGACTTCAGCCAGAGAACGCATGACCCGCCAGTTTCCCGGGTCCATTTTGAGAGCCGTGTCGTAATGCTGTTCGGCCGCCTGGATTTCTCCCAGAGCCAGTTTTGCGTCTCCCTCAAGCGTTTCATCGACCACACTCGCAAACCCCAAGACCGGGAATAAAAAGAATCCCAGCACAAAAAAACAAACTCTATTTTTAGCAAATGAAAAAAAGCTGCCCATCGTCATCCCGCTCCTGTCATGTAGAAATTAAAGTTGGAAAGTAGATATTATAACAGGATAGAGATTTCTCTCCAAACTGGTAAAACTATTATTTTTCGGGGGATTTTTCCTGCTTTTGGGGAGGTTTTTCGCCGCTTTTCTGCTTTTCGTCCCGGATTTTGGCGTCCTGTTCCGATTTTTGCTTTTTAAGGTCGCCCCAGCCTGAGTCTGCCTTTTTCTTTTTATTATGCTGGTCTCTTCTGGGGAAATAATCAATCTCGTCAATCATAGTTATTTGGGAGTTTTAAAAATCATGGATTTAACCTGTTCGACCACAGGCCCCGCCAACCCTAATGCCTGAGCCCGATCCAAATGATACCTGCTTTTTTGCACCCGGTTAAGGGAATGATACGTCATCGCCAGATTAAGATGACCCGGCCCATAATTGGGGTTTATTTGCACCGCATAATTGAGCAGTCGTATCGCCTCTTCACGTTTATCCTGAGTCGCCAGAACCTGAGCAAGGGAATCGTAAGCCTGAAAGTTCGACGGCCAGGCACGAATGGCGGAACGTAACATTTTTTCCGCATCTTCGGTTTCGCCCTGCCTTTTCAAATTATTTCCCAACAAGGCCAAAGTTGAACTGTGATGCGGATTATAAAGCAAAACCTTGCGAAAAAAACCATTGGCTTCATCGATTCTGCCCCGGGCCTGCCAGGTCTGTCCTAACATGAAATAAGGTTTCCAGGCCTCAGGAACCATTTCTGCGGCTTGGATGTACTCGGCTCTGGCTTCCTCTATTTTACCGCCCCTTAAAAGCATCTCGCCATTTTTAATGGCCTGCTGATATTTTATCCGGGCACTGATTTCGGATGGCGTTTTCGCAGGCGTAGAAATCACAACTGTGACAAGTAATAGAATGCTGACAACCGCACTCAGGCCCAGCAGGAACTCTGGCGTAAAAACCTTTGCCCGAAATATACCCCACTTCAGGAGAAGCAATACACCCACCAGCGCGGCCAATTGAAACAACGGAAACACTAATAGGAACAAACCATCGAGATAGTCCCAGGATTGCGAATGGAAAAGCATACTAAAAAAATTGCTCGAACGAAGGAGCAGGTCGGGACGGTTGGATATCAGCTCCGCTGTGGACCCCAGAGCCTCTAACGTAAACTCCGGATGGTTATAAGGCAGGATGACCTTATATTGAATGAGCATAAAATATTGCGCCAACACCGCTGACAAGCATCCAGCGATGGCAATCCACGAGCCCCAGCGGCGAACCGCCGCCGGTAACAAACCCTGGCTTTTTTTTGCGCTCTCTGAAATACGCCACATAAGATTACCCAGGCCCAATGCAAAAACAGGCAGCGCCGAAATCAGGTGCCTATGCCCGTAGGAAGCGGAATCTTCCGGGTACAAAATCACAATGGCAAAAATCCCTGCCAGATAGGCCAGCAAACCGGGGCGAATTTCCTTCAACCATTCATTTTTGAGAAATAATCCAATCAGTCCCATCACAGCCAAAGGCATGGAAAACACCAAACCCCATTTGCCGGAAAAAAACAGGGTCCACACATTTTCAAGCAGAGGCAACAATGAGATGCCGGATAAACCCTCTCCGGCAAATTTCATATGCCGTGGCGGAAAAGGCATACCATTCAACTGGTTCCAACAAATTATTTGCGGGATCATGACCAGGAAAAATCCGCCCAACCCGGCCCCACCCAGTACGAGTAATTTTTTAACCGTTTCTGCCGGTTTGGACTTCCAGCTCAAACGGAAACTCCATAACAGGTCTACTGCAAACAAAGCAAAAAATGCGATATTGATCACCCTCGTCATGCAAAGGAACCCGAGCAGAGCCCCCGTCAATGCATATTTAATTGGGTCCTTGGACGATCGAAAATGGATCCAGGCAAATATCAGAACAGCGGCCAGGAAAAACTCGCTGGTATGGGCCATGCGCTGGCGAATGAAAGAAAAATAAAGCAATGGCGAGGCCAGCCAGATAGAAAGTGTGACCAGCAAAGCAAAACGTTTATCAATGAAAGAATGCAGGGTTTTAAAAACCAGAATCAGGCCGCCAAACAAAAAAGTGACAGAAGCCACAGCGGTAGCAAGGTAATAAGGGGCGGAATAACCATCCACCGAAATGGGATAGCCCAGGCCCTGATAAAGCAGTGCCAACAAATGCCCTACAATAAAAAACGGCAGAAACAAAAGTGCCTGCCCCATTTGCCAGTTGTTGAAAACATAGCCAGTCGGCATGAGCTTCTCGGAATGGGCATAACGAAGTTCGTTAAAAAAATCCAGGTCGCCATCAAAAAATACGGAGCGAAGGAAGGCGTAATAGCCGGTATCATCTCCTCCATCAATGGCCGTTACAGAGTAATATCCTTTATGGATATCGGGGGATATCCAATTATTGAAAATTCCCAGAGGTGTAAGCAGAAGAAAGGCAAGAAACAAAGTCCCGCCCAGAATGAGGTAGTTACGTTGGGTCATTGAGCATTCCTGACCACGGCTGGTCCTGCTTCACATTTGTCCGTGGAGAGTGAGAAGGAAACGAGGACTACTTACTGGCAACCGGTTGCGACTCCAGCACAAGGCCTTTCTCAACCAGTTTTTTATGCGCATCCCCGACACGGGAAACCGCCTGTTGGGTACCGCTCCAGGCAATCAGGTCTTCGAGCCCCTGCCTGAGTGACAATTCGGGTGCAAAACCCAGAGCCTCGATTTTTGAAATGTCGGCATAACAGTCGCGAATGTCGCCATTGCGAAACTTGTAAATCACATCCGGACGGAATTTTTTACCATAGAGTTCAATAAGGGTATCCGCCAAATCCAGAATCGAGGAAGGCTTTCCGGTACCAATATTGAAAATACCATCACTCGCATCAGGGTGATCCAGTAAAAGAAGTTTTCCGCGCACCAAATCCCTGACATGGATAAAATCACGGCGCTGGTGGCCGTCTTCATAGATCAGGGGCGGGGAATCGTTTTTGATCGCCGAGCAGAAAATTGCGGCGGCTCCGGTATAAGGATTGTTCAGCGACTGACGCGGACCGTAACAATTAAAATAACGGCATGCCACAGTAGGTATTTTGTGGGCCTTTCCGATCATCAGCGAATACACTTCCTGATCTTTTTTACTTTGCGCATAGACGGATGTGCAATCCAGCTCCTTGTCCTCATCGGTGGGAACAGGAACTACGGGTACAGCGCATTCAGGGCATTGCATTTCCCATTGCCCTTCAACAAGCTGGCTTTCCGGTCTGGGTTTGGGTGAAATTTTCCCGTGTTCCGGACAGCGGTAGTAACCTTCTCCATAAAGGCTCATGGAACTGGCAACGAGAACTTTTTCGACCTTGTGTTTTTCGTTTACCAGGATGTCCCACAACACTCCCGTACCCTGAACATTTGTGGAAATGTACTGGTCGATGGAATACATCGACTGACCGACACCAACCTCCGCGGCATCGTGCACGACAAGTTCCACATCTTCGATGGCTTTTTTTAAATGGTCCCGGTCGCGAACATCCCCCCTGATGAATTCCGCCTCCGGGTGCAGATGTTCGGGTTTTTCGGCATTTTCCCCATGCACCTGCGCATTGAGGTTGTCATAAACCCGGACGGTATCTCCTCGCTGGATCAATTGGTCCACCGTATGCGACCCTATGAATCCGGCTCCGCCGGTTACCAAAACCCTTTTACCCATTACTTTCTCTCCGGTTGTTAATAGTGAGCCCAGCTCTCTCCAGCCAGTCTCAAATTATCATCTGTTATCATATCCCAATCGGCAATTTTGTGAAAGGACTTGAGCATTATGGCCTTTCCCTGCACTTCCCGCTTATTCAGGGTTTTTCAAATGAGTTTTCATATATTGAAATCCAACCCAAATTAGGCAATAATTCAAGTTAAGTAGCTTTATCCTCCTGCCCTATGAAAATCAACGAATATCGTGAACCTTTCCTGCATCATCGTCAATTATTATAACAGTGCTCCTCTGAAAAATTGCCTGGAGTCTGTTACCCGAACACTGCAAAAAATCTCCTTTGAAGTAATCGTTGTGGACAACAGCCAGGATGACGCGGGCATGGCATCCATTAAAAAATCCTATCCACAAATTCGCTACATTCAGAACCCCACCAACGTAGGTTTTGCCAGGGCCAATAATCAGGCTGTTCAGTCTGCTCAGGGTAAAATTCTTCTTTTTTTAAACCCCGACACGATTTTAACCGATCAGGCCATAGAGAAAATGGTTGCGCACTTAAAATCCAATACGGATATTGGTGCCCTGGGACCCAAAGTATTGAATACGGATGGAAGCCTGCAATATTCCTGCAGACGATTTCCTACTCTCATGACCGGATTCTTCAACCGCTATTCACTTCTTTCGCGGTGGTTTCCAGACAACCCCTATACGGTTCGCTACCTGATGAAAGACTTCAGTCACGGTGAGATACGGGAAGTCGACTGGCTGTCAGGATGTTGCCTCATGGTTCCCCGTACTGCATTTGAAAAAGCCGGAGGCTTTGACGAACATTATTTTCTATTCAATGAAGATGTAGACCTGTGCCGGGCCATCCATCAAAACGGATTCAAAGTAATGTATTTTCCCTCTGCAAAAATAACGCACCATATCAGCACCAGCAACAGCAAAGTGCCGGTGGACATTATTATAAAGCGACATCTTGGCATGAGCCATTATTATGGAAAACATCATGGCGAAAATTTTGCAATAAGAACAATCGTCAATATTGCGATATCCCTGAGATGTTTATCCCAACTTGCTTTCAATATATTTAAATGAAATTTAGTACGTTTCCCATTTCAGGAGAAATTTATCTGGCGGGGTATTTTGTCGCCCTGTCCCTGTCTTTGGGTCTCACCCTCATACTGATAAAAACCATAAGGGGTTTCAACTTTCTCACGTTTCTATTGAACCGCCTGCCCATTTCAGCGGGAAACAGCGTCAGTCCGTTTGGTGGAATTTCAGTCATCCTCTCGTTTCTGATAACACTCTGGCTACTTTTATTTCTGGGCATGGTAGACGCACGCAACGTCCACCTTTTCACCGTGCTGACCCTGGGGGTGGGGCTGATGTTTTTGCTGGGAATCTACGATGACATCACCCACTGCCCGCCAAGAGTAAAATTATTTGTTCAGATCGTCATTGCCTGCATTCTTTATTTTTCCGGATTTCAAATAGAGCGCATCGGCAACCTGATTGATCTAGGTCCTTTCTCGATCCTTTTAACAATACTGTGGATCGTCGGGATTACCAACGCCATCAACCTGATAGACGGCATGGATGGGCTGGCACCGGGAATAATTTTTTTCTCCTGCCTGACACTGGCTTTTGTCTATCTGGAACGTAACATTGTTGGGGCTTCCTTTCTGGCCGTGGTGCTGGCAGGAAGCACATTGGGGTTCTTCTTTTTCAATTTACCACCGGCCAAAATCATTCTGGGCGATACCGGAAGCCTGCCACTGGGCCTGCTGGTTTCTCTTGTCACCCTTCTACCTCTCAATCAGGGTCATACTGACGAAATTTACTACCTCATTCCGGTCATTACCCTGCTGATCCCCATCATGGATACCACCTTCGCTTTCTTCAGGAGAATTTTAAAAGGGATAAACCCTTTCACCGGAGACGCCAATCATTTTCATCATCGGCTGGAAAGGCTCGGGCTCTCACCTGGCAAAACCATTTCCATATTATTTGCAATCGGGTTTTATTTCGACCTGACGGCAATGGTTCCCGTATACCGGATCCACCTGATTCCCAACTTTATTCCCACTTATTTTGTTTTCATTGTTGTCAATGTAGCCATTCTGATCTTCATCCTGCAACGAATAGAGAAAAAACAAAACCATGACTGATCCCTTCTCAACGAGAACACAGTTATTTTTTTCTATTCTGGCATTGTCAGTTCTCATTCTTATTGCCTACGCAAACACCCTGTTCTCTCCTTTCAACTTTGACGATCAGGCTCTTTTACAACAAGTGATCTTGAATGATCCCAACGGGTTCTACCAGATATGGCCTCTTCGATACCGACACCTTTTATATTTCAGCTTCAGCATTAACCATTCACTAAGCGGTCTGAGCCCCTTCGGCTATCACCTGACCAATCTCCTGTTCCACTTCTTGACATCAGCAGTCGTTCTTCTCATCATCTTCAAAACTCTCGACAAAAATACTCAATGGGAAAGTAAAACAGTACTGGGCCTGTCTGTCACCACCGCCCTCCTGTTTGCGCTCAACCCACTTCATACAGAAGCCGTCACCTATATTTCAGGCCGGGCAAGCGGAATAGGAGCATTCTTTTATTTACTGGGCCTACTGTTCTTTATTCTCGGAAGCGAAAGGGACAGGGTAACGACGACACCCTTGTTTTACTTGCTCACCCTGTTGGCATTCAGCCTTGCGCTCCTAAGCAAAGAAACCGCCCTGACCTTTCCTCTGGCAATTTTTTTATACGACCTGTGTTTCATGAAAAATGAAAACTGGCATCCTTTCAAAAACCGACTGCTTTTTATTTACCTTCCTCTTTGCATTTTGGTTTTCGCTTTTTTTGCCCTTTCTCCGGCAATACGTGATTCAACCCTCGATTGGTTCGGGAAAATGGACAGCGACTATGCTTTGGCACAAGGTAGGATACTGGCTTATGCCTTCAAGCTTTGCCTGTTCCCTGTCAACCTGACCTTTGATTATGACTTTCCCGGCAACTGGGTGGCTTTTTCCCGTTTCACATCTGTCGCCATTTGGCTGGTCCTTGTGTTCATCCTCCTGAAAAACTTCCGCCGAATTTCTCCTGTGGTGGTCTTTTCCATTCTATGGTTCCTCATCACTCTGTCCCCTACTAATAGTTTTTTGCCGCGCACGGATTTGTTGAGCGAAAGAAACCTGTACCTCCCCTCTTTGGGGCCTACATTTCTTACAGCTTATGCCTTCTATCATTTGTTCTTCTTGAAGCGGGAAACATCAAGGCAAGGCCTGGTTATTCTAGTAACCTTGTTTTTGCTTCTGGGTTCTTTATTAATAACCCGAAACTCGGTTTATCGTTCCAATATCCATCTTTGGGAAGATACCTATAAAAAATCTCCTGCCGATCTGCAGGTCCTTCATAATCTCAGTCATTTTTATTTGGAGGACAAACGATACCAGGAGGCCCTTGCACCACTGTTAAGACTTTCTCGTTCCGAAGCGGGAGGTTTTTACCGGGCGTTCGCCCATAGTAATCTGGGAAGTATTTACACACAAAACGGAAACTTCAAAAGGGCTGAAAGAGAGTTCCACAAGGCCATTGAACTGGAACCCACCCTTCCTCTTGGGTATCTGAATTTGGGAACCTATTATGCGTCCCGCGGCGAGTTTCATCAGGCCCGAACGGAATTTCTCCGCGCCCATGAAAGATATGTTAAATACCGCTGGGGTTACCCCATGCCCACGGAGCTTGACCTGAATCTGGCACGTGTGAATTGGCAATTAAAATCTTTTTCTGCCGCAGAAAAACATATCCGTCAATACCTGCAAAAGGTACCTGGCTCCTCCGCCGGGCTTTTACTGCTGGGAAAAATTTATCAGGCGGAAGGGAAAACAGGGCTGGCCGAAAAAGCATACCGGGAAATCCAGGGAGGGGGACAAGCCTCAGCCAAAGCACATAACAACCTCGGCATCCTTTATATTAGTAAAAACCAGTACGAAAAAGCCCAGGACGCTTTTAATTCCTCGATAAACTATTACCCTCAAATTCCCGATGCCCATTACAACCTGGGGAAATTGATTCTGGATTCCAAGGGAAACCACGCTCTGGCACGCAAACATTTGGAACTGGCATTAAGTTATAACCAGAGCCCTTCCCTGCAAAAAGAAATCAACCGGCTTCTTGAGCAAACCCAGTCACCGTGACCTTTTTTTCTTAGTGTAGGGAACCCATAAACCTTTGCTCATGGCATCCACCACCTTACTCCCGGTTTTTGTATTTTGCGTTGCCTCCCGAAGCTTCCAAACCCGGGGAAGCCCTTTCAAGGCATCCCATTTCGCTTTAAAAATAGAACCGGTCCTCCCCTTCAGGGAAAACCAGATTAAAGAGGATAAGTTAAACAGAATATGCTGGGGCAAATAAATCCAGAACCAGGGGTCAGGCATATTGCGAAAATACGACCAAATCAGGTTTCTCTGTCCATGATAAACCGCAAAATCGCTGTAGCGGTCGGTGCTGGCCGAGCCCACATGCTCCACCACCGCAGAAGGGATATAAAAACATTGGTAACCTTTTAAACGCAGGCGGAAACCCAAGTCTACATCCTCATTGTAACAAAAGAAATTTTCATCAAATCCTTTCTCTTGCAAAAACACATCCCTTCGGATCAAGGCCGCCGCCGCGCAGGGTGAAAATATTTCCCCAGCCTGGCGCTTGACTTCTGACTGCTTCAACCCATGATCGCGTCTCCACGCCGCGCCACAGACATGATAGACATCGCCGGTTCCATCCATGCGATCATTCTTATAACCCTGCATATGACTGCCAAACCAGGCCGCATCAGGAAACTGATCGGTAGCTTCTTTTAATCGGGCAAGCCAGTCAGGATGAGGCATTGCATCCGGATTCAGAAACGCGACCCAGTCACAGTCCTCCGCTCTCTTAACTGCCAGGTTATTCCCGGCGGCAAACCCGGTATTCGTTTCGAGCTTGATAAAATCCCATTCCGTGAATTCTTGCTCCAGACCCTTGAGAGAGCCATCCGTACTGGCGTTGTCTACTATCAAGACACGATCTGGCTTTGCGGTTTGGCCTTTTAGACTGCGCAAACATTCAATAAGGTATTCACCCGAATTCCAGTTGACGATAACCACCGCAATTTTAATTGAAGGTTTCATTAACAATTCAGAGCGTTTGCTCAGCGGGGTATAGGGTTGAAAATACAGGCCCAACCACTTATACTCAACGGAGTAGTCCTTGGTTTTCCTGCTAACCTTGTTTTATCACCTTCCGACAGGTTTTCACAGAAATGAAAACATTTTTTGTTACGGGTGGAGCCGGTTTCATAGGTGGAAACTTTATCCTGAACCTGATGAAAACAGGCCAGGCCAAAGTTATCAACTATGACAAACTGACCTATGCGGGAAACCTCGATACCCTGTCATCCGTAGAAGACAATCCAAATTATTTTTTTGAACAAGGCGATATCTGCGATAGAGACAAACTTCAAGAACTGTTTGAAGGTTACAAAATTGATTATGTCGTCCATTTCGCCGCAGAATCCCATGTTGACCGGTCTATCGAATCCCCTGGAGATTTCATTCAAACCAATGTGGTAGGAACATTTGAGTTACTGGAAGCGGCACGCTGGTATGTAGCACCAAAAAATTCGGATAGGGAACACTTCCGTTTTCTTCACGTTTCGACAGATGAAGTCTACGGTTCCCTGGGAGACACAGGGCTGTTCACCGAAGAAACTCCTTACGCTCCAAACTCACCGTATGCCGCCTCCAAAGCCTCGTCCGACCATTTGGTGAGAGCCTATCATAAAACCTTTGGTCTGCCTGTACTGACGACAAACTGTTCCAACAACTATGGTCCTTACCAATTTCCCGAGAAACTCTTGCCGTTGATGATTCAAAAAGCACTGGAAGGAGAACCTCTCCCCGTTTACGGAGACGGGAAACAGATAAGAGACTGGCTGTATGTTGAAGATCATTGCAGGGCCATTCTCGAAGTTCTGGAAAAAGGCACTGTAGGGCAGGTTTATAATATTGGCGGACATAATGAGAAAACCAATCTGGAAGTTGTGCACACTCTATGCAATATTTTAGATGAAATGGTTCCGGGCTCCCCGCACCGGCCGCATGAATCCCTGATCCAGCATGTAACGGACAGACCGGGGCATGACCGGCGTTATGCGATTGATGCAGGAAAAATCAAGAAAGAACTGGGTTGGGTTCCCAGAGAATCTTTTGAGACGGGTTTGCAGAAAACGGTCAAATGGTATCTGGACAATAAAACCTGGACAGACCGGGTTATGTCGGGTGCTTATAGAGGGGAACGTCTGGGTCTTGAGAAACCTTAAGGAACACTCAATATGATAAACAAAGGAATCATCTTGGCGGGAGGATCGGGAAGCCGGCTCTACCCATTGACCCAGGTCGTCAGCAAGCAATTGATGCCGCTCTATGATAAACCGATGATCTATTATCCGCTTTGCACTCTCCTGCTGGCGGATATCCGGGATATCTTTATCATCACCACCCCGCAGGACCAGCCTCTGTTTAAAGAACTGCTGAAAGACGGCAGTCAATGGGGTGTCAATATCAGTTACGGAGTCCAGCCAAGTCCGGATGGCCTGGCTCAAGCATTCATCATCGGCAAGGAATTTATCGGCAACGACGGATGCAGTTTGATTCTTGGCGATAATGTTTTTTATGGTCAGGAACTGCCCGCCCTTATGGAGAAGGCCCAGAAAAGGGAAACCGGCGCCACTGTTTTCGGCTATTGGGTGAAGGACCCGCAAAATTATGGGGTGGCCGAGTTCGGTCCGGATAACAAAGTCGCCAGCGTTGAAGAAAAACCCCTGCAACCTAAATCGAATTACGCCATTACCGGACTTTATTTTTATGACAACCAAGTCATCGACATCGCTGCTTCCATCAAACCATCGGCACGGGGAGAACTTGAAATCACCGATGTTAACCGGGTATACCTTGAGCAATCACAGCTATCTGTTGAACAAATGAGTCGCGGGTTCGCCTGGCTGGATACGGGCTCGCATGAATCTCTGCTGGATGCCGCCAACTTTATAGAAACCATCCAACGTCGGCAGGGACTGATGGTCTGCTGCCCTGAAGAGATTGCCTACAGTAAAGGCTGGATCACAACAGAAAATCTGGAAAATGTAGCTCGATCATTGAAGAAAAACGGATATGGACAATATCTCCTCCGATTAGTTCAAAAAGGATAACTGCATTTCTTGCGTGTCTTTGTAATGCCTACCCTTTTCTTATCTTAAAACTCATGCGCATTCTTCTGACAGGAAAAAACGGTCAAGTCGGTTGGGAATTGAACCGCTCACTCTCTACCTTAGGAACCGTTTTTGCGCTAGGCAGAGACCAGATCGATCTTTCCAAACCGGAAACGCTGGGTTCTGTTATTCAGGAGATCAAACCAAATATCATTATTAATGCCGCCGCTTACACTGCAGTGGACAAGGCGGAATCGGAACCCGAACTGGCTATGACCGTCAATGGAATCGCACCGGGAGTGATCGCCGAAGAAGCCAAAAAAATAGGTGCAGGAATGATTCACTATTCCACCGATTATGTTTTTGACGGCAAAGCAACATCCCCCTACAAAGAAGAAGATGCACCCTGCCCTTTAAACGTTTACGGGAAATCCAAGCTGGCTGGGGAGCATGCCGTGATGCAGGCCGACATTCCCCATATCATACTCAGAACCGCTTGGGTGTATAGTTTGAGAGGTAGTAATTTTCTGCTTACCATGCAAAAAATGGCTCAAAGCAAAAACCAGATAAAAGTTGTTGATGACCAGACCGGAGGTCCCACATGGTCAAAGGCTATTGCCGAGGGCACAGCACGAATCCTGGAATACTGCCAGAGCGCCGGAAAATCCGAAGTATTTTCTCAGTCAGGAATTTTTAATATGTCGTGCGGCGGGAAAACAAGCTGGTTTGGTTTTGCAAAAAAAATCTTTGAACTGTCCGGCAAGGACACAGAGTTGATTTCCATCCCCACCATCCAATATCCCACCCCTGCTGCTCGGCCTGAAAACTCACTGCTTTCGAACAGAAAATTAAAACAGGTCTTCCATCATGAAATGCCATATTGGCAGAATGCCTTGCTCGAATGCCTAAACTCTGACCATAAAGCTCGCAACGCCCTACCCTGATTGTTAATTCGCATTAACTCCGCTGACGCAACCCTTCATATATTTCCCGCATGATTTCTTCCATATCATATTGGTAATTCCAGTCAGGGTAGTCTGCTTTAAACCGGCTGACATCACTGACCCACCATATGTGGTCCCCGAAACGGTTCTCATCTTCATAGTTCCATGACAGGGTATTTCCCGAAATATCTTCACACATCTTGATGGCTTCAAGCATAGAGCTGTTACTATGACGGCCACCGCCAATATTATAAATTTTTGCTACTCCCGGTTTTTTGTAGAACTGATACAAGGCATTCACAAGGTCATAACTGTGGATATTATCGCGGACCTGTTTTCCCTTATAGCCAAATACGGTGTAAGGTTTTTTCTGCATGGTACATATCATCAGGTAGGAAAGAAAACCATGCAACTCGGTTCCCGAATGCGCGGAACCCGTCAGGCAACCACCCCGAAAACACGCTGTTTTCAGTCCAAAATACCGACCATACTCCTGCACTAACAGGTCGCCTGCCGCCTTGGAAACACCGAACAAGCTATGATTGCTATCATCTATGCTCATAGATTCATCAATCCCTTTTTCATAGAATCGATGGCTCGGGTCCAACTCCCATCTTGTTTCAAGCTCTTTCAGTGGAAGTGAGTTTGCGATATCCCCATAAACTTTATTCGTGGACAAATGGATAAAAACCACTTTGGGACAGAACCGTCTCGCCATTTCAAGAAGAACTAAAGTTCCATTGGCGTTAACAGAAAAATCTTTAATAGGATCTTTCGCGGCCCAATCATGAGAGGGTTGGGCAGCTGCATGAATAACCAGATCAATCTCTTTTCCATACTCGCTAAACAAACCTTCCATTTCTTTCTCAGAGCGAATATCTAATGAAAAATGGCGGAAATCCTTGAACTCTTCCTCTAATCGCTTCCGGTTCCATTCTGTCGAAGCTTCCTCGCCGAAAAATTCCCGTCGCATATCATTGTCAATTCCTATGACACGCATGCCTTTCTCAACAAAAAATCGAACCGCTTCTGAGCCGATTAATCCTGAAGACCCCGTAATGATTACCGTTTCCAATTTATCCCTCAATTAATTTTCAACAAATTATTTACCAGGAGGACGTCGAACAATATCTCTACCCAACCATTTTCTAAACACCAGCCGGAATAATACGATAAAATAATTCGGACCGGTATTCATTAAATTAAAGCTGGAGAAACCCATATCCACTGATCGGTTGATCCATGAGATGGGGACCTCCTTAACCTTGTAACCAAGCAAAATGGGTTGCAAACCAGTTTCCGCGTTGGCGGCGAAATCATTGGCTTCGAGAACCAGGCTTTTCAGCACTTCTTTTCGCATCAGTTTAAGATTATTGGTGGCATCCCGAAAATGTTTTCCCAAAAGAAGGTTGGCAAGAATATGGAATCCGCGGTTTGCCAGGATTTTTGTAAAGGCATAATTTAAAAGCACACTTTCCCGGGAAAATCGGCTACCTACTGCCACATCCGCACCTTCGGCAACAGCATCGAATAAACCTGTGAGTTCAGGAAGAATGTGTTGAAAGTCGCAATCCATGGTGAGGACAAAATCCCCTTCCGCCGCCGCAAAGCCCTCTCGCAAGGCACGACCAACTCCATTCGGCATACTTCGGCGAATCAATTTGATTCGCGAATCCTCACGCGCCAAACCTTCTGTCACCTTTGCAGTTTCATCCCGACTATTATCATCGACAACAACAATTTCCTTGATGTATTCGCCATAACAGGTTTGCAGATTTTCAATCAATGGGGGAACATTCAGCTCTTCATTGTGACAGGGAACCACCACCGAAAGCCGACCCTTAAAACAATCGTGCTGAACCAGACTGGACAGGGGTCGTTTCCAGTTTTCTTCGGCTGGTCTCTGGGCCCAGATAAACAGTGATCCGGCAAAGTTTCTCACATAGGGAAAATTCTCCAGAATCAAACTAAGATTCTGCATGGGCCAAAGCAGTATTTTGGGGAGCGGGGGAAATAAAAAATCATACGGAAGAATTTTGATTTTTATGTAGCCGGCCTCTGAAAGCAGGGCAAACAAATCTATCCGGTTGAGAGATTCATTTTTTTCAGTCCGCTTAAAAAAGAAAAACAGCTTGGAAACAAATCTTCTGATCCTGTAATACGGGTTCCATGGATTTGGATCAAAAAACAGGATTTGCCCTCCTGGCTTCAACAATCTCTTCAACTCCGACAACAACACTCCGGCGTTTTCATCTGTCAGCAATTGGTACCCAACAATAAAATTAAAACGCCGATCACTGAGTTTTCCAGGAAATTCATCTAAATGGATTCGTTCAATATTTTCAGGGAAGGAATCAAGACTGTTTTTTTCATATAAGTCTTTATCCAGTACAGCCGCACAAATGGGGTTGCGGTTTCCATTAGCCTCGGAAATTTCACGTGTCCATTGACAGGAACCTGCCCCCACCTCGAGAATGCTATCCCCTGGAAACAGGTGAAAAAAGTGGCGTACCATTTGAGCTCGCCATTTCAAACGGATCGGGAGGAAATAGTCAACATTTTCCCAGTAATCCTCTCTTAACCGTTCTTGCTTTTTCAGCAACTTAATCAGATCCATTTCAAACCATTTCTCATCAATAATCTAATTTGATTGTTGGAGCACTAAGGGAAGTTAAAGAAGAAATTTTAGCGGGATGGCGCTCTGTCATAGGAAATCAGTTCTTTATCAACTTGTTCTTCATTATCGTAAAAGCATCCTTGAAAAATGACTTAGCCATTTTGGTTGATTTGTTACTTGCCGACTCACTTCCCATATCTAAAAACAGCTGAATAATTCTATTTGGTTTGCGCAGAAAATAAATCACATAAAATAAAAATGCGCCAAAATTAACCATCAGGGAAAGCTCTAAATCTCCGAACCGGGAATTGTATGAAGTTTTTTTGGCGCCAAAATCCTGAAAAGTAAACAAGCTCATCAAGTATTTATCATCAAATTCAGTAATTACCCCCATCCTTTGAAGCTCTAGGAAAGATTCGGTATTCGGCTGAGGAGAATAAGCATTGAGGTTTACATTAGTAAAGCCGATCACTGCACATTGGATAATTGCCCCATAAGTCTTCAACACACTCCGGTAATCGTCCTCAGGAAATCCAATGATAAAAAAGCATCCCACATTGATCCCGGCTTTTAGCGCACTGCGTGCGGAATCGAACATTTTAGGCAAATCGACTTTCTTTTTAATCGCCCGCAATACACGCGGGTCACCAGATTCCGGAGCAAATGAAAACTCATGGCACCCTGCCGCCTTCAATTTTGTGGCAATCTCAAAATCAATGCCTTCACTACGAGTTCCCGATGGCAGTTGAAAAGTAATTTTCATACCACGGCTGATGATTTCGTCACAAAAGCTACCTATCCAGTCCTTTCGCACAATTGCGGTAAGGTCCTCAAACTGGAAGTCTGTAACGCCATAATTATTTTGATATTCCTGCATCTCGTCTACCACTCGCTTATAATCTCGGGGAATCCATTCTGTGGTCCACATATTGGGGCTTGTACAGAAGGTGCAAGAGAACGGGCAACCACGCGTCGCCAGCATGGGCATGAACTTTCCCTGAGAAGATCCGTGAGGCTGGTTGACTTCATTGTATTTTTGGATGTCAAACAAATCCCATGCGGGTTTGGCGATTGAATCAATCCCCTTCATTCTGTTGCGACGTGAATTCACTCGAACTATCCCCTCCGAATCTTTATAAGCAATTCCGAGGACATCCGCCAGCGGCAAGCCCTTCTCAACATGCTCCAGCAATTGAACAATCGTTTCCTCCCCCTCCCCCATTACTACGCTATCCAAAGGAGTTTGCTCCAGAGAAAACTCAGGGAAGCCGGTAACATGCTCACCTCCCATCAACAAAAATGCCGTGGGGAATGACTTGCGAATTTCAGCGACCAACTCCCGCACATAGACCCAGTGGGAAGTAAACATGCATCCCAGGCCAATGACCTGGGAATCGGGGGGGATGCGCTCAATAATTTGAGCTTGAGTCAAGCCCCTCACCCGAATCTCGTCTTTAAATATATGGTAACTTCTAGGCTCAGAACCGGGCCCGTCCACAACAGTGACATCATGGCCATCCTCACGTATCGCCGCGGCTATATATGCCAAACCGATAGGCGGCATGCTGATCGTAGAGACAAAGTTTGTCAGGGATACAAATTTAGGGGGTTCAATCAGGCAAACTTTCATGGGTGGCTTGGGGGAAAAGGGGGAAAAGCGAATGTTATAAATCGACCGTTTATTTTAACATAAAATTCAAATTACGAAGTGGGATTTAGGCAAAACCGCATGAAATCAGCCTCAGCCATGTGGCGTGATTGCTGAAAAAGTCCTAAATGAACGAATTAAATTGTAAAATAACTATGTCAATTTTTCAACGAGGAGACGCGATGCACAGTCAAAATGAAAATCAGAGCATAGCGTTTATTCTCACTTATTGCGCCCCGCATGGTGGGGTTGCCAAGAGTGCAGTAATCTTAACCGGAAAGGTATTGATTTGAGTGATCGGCTGAACTTGGCTCTGGTAGGCGCAGGTTTTTGGGGGGGGAATCTGGCCCGAAATTTTCATGCCCTTGGGGTGTTGAAAATAATCTGTGACGCTTCGGAAGAAGCCCTCAGCTCTTCTGCAGAAAAATATCCAGAAATTTCAACAACCATTTCGTTTTCAGATGTTCTGGCTCGCCATGACATTGATGCCGTAGTAATTTCTGCTCCCGCAGAACTCCATCACTCTCTTGCCAGGGATGCCCTGCTCGCAGGAAAACATGTATTCGTTGAAAAACCGTTGGCTATGAATGTCAGGGAGGGTGAAGATCTGGTTCGGCTGGCTCATGAGTCAGGAAAAATTTTATTTGTCGGCCATGTCCTGCAATACCATCCAGCGATAAAAGCCATTAAACGCCTACTGAACCAGGGAAAACTTGGCAGGCTTCAGTATATTTATTCCAACCGGTTAAACCTGGGAAAATTTCGGCGGGAAGAAAACATACTCTGGTCTTTTGCCCCCCATGATATTTCGGTAATCCTTTCCCTAGTCAAAGAAGAACCGGTCTACGTATACGCCAAAGGCTCCAATATTCTACATCCAAAAATTGCAGACTCTACCTTGACGCATTTAAAATTTTCCTCTGGAGTGGATGCACATATATTTGTTTCCTGGCTGCATCCCTTCAAGGAACAAAAGTTGGTAGTGATTGGAGACCGGCAGATGGTGGTCTTCGATGATGTTGCCCCGGTTGAGAAAAAACTGACCCTTTACCCCTATTCCATTCAATGGGGCGAAGGAGCACCCATCCCTAACAAAGAGGATGGCGTTCCCCTCGACCTGAGCGAAGAGTGGGAGGAGCCTCTTGGCTTGGAATGCCGTGCCTTTCTGGATGCCATAACGGGTTCTCCCAACTTGACGGATGGCGAAGAAGGGTTGCGTGTTCTGAAAGTTTTGGAACAGGCCCAAACCAAAATGGATCATCCTGATAAAGAACCGGTGGAGAAGAACTATTTTGCTCACGCCACCTGTGTGGTTGACTCGGATTGTGAAATCGGCACCGGGACCAAAATCTGGCATTTTTCCCACATTCTGAAGAACTCCAAGATCGGCACCCAGGTAAATATCGGGCAGAATGTGACTATAGGCCCCAATGCTGTGGTCGGTAACCGGGTCAAAATTCAGAATAATGTATCGGTCTACGAAGGTGTCATACTGGAAGACGATGTGTTTTGTGGCCCATCCTGCGTGTTCACAAACGTGGAAAACCCGCGAAGTGCCGTCTCACGCAAACATGCATTTAAAAAGACTCTTATCAAAAAAGGGGCCACTTTGGGAGCCAATGCAACCATCCGTTGCGGCATCACCATTGGAAGCCACGCATTTATAGGTGCCGGAGCGATGGTCACCCGAGATGTTCCGGATCATGCCTTGGTCTATGGGAACCCCGCCGTTCAAAAGGGATGGGCTTGCCATTGCGGGGGGAAACTTAATGATCGTTTTCAATGCGAGGAATGTAGCAGTACCTTGGAACATCTCGCAAATAAATAACTTTCTTTATCCTTCCTTTTGGTTCAATAGAGCAAAGGTTGAGCCTCTGATTATTTTATGGCATCCTGTTTTGACAAACATTTCCTCTAAAGAAAAGCACCAGAAGATTGGAATTTCTATGAGCCAGAGACATTTAATGTTTTTGCAAAAAGACGGATCGGGAATAGTGGTCGAGGCTTTGGGTTCTTCCGGCTATGAAAGTTTAAAACAGGAGGCAGAGGCCAAGGGAATGACCTGCCAGCCTCTAAGCATGGAAGACTTTTATCCCGATTATCGCGGGTATCGCTATTTTGACTTGCGAAATTCAGTCACCCGGGAGACGTTCAGCATAGATCATGTATTGGAAGCCTGGGAGGCCGACAAAAGACACCATGAAGGCCATGAGGGAACCGAGGAATGGTTCATTCATTAGCCGCCGGATATTCAGTTCATGGAAAAACACTTTGAAATACTAAAGCTCAAACCCGGCGCATCGCTTGAAGATGTAAAACGGGCCTACAAAACCCAGGTCAAGATCTGGCATCCGGATCGGTTTCCACTGGAATCCCCACGCCTGCAAAAGAAGGCTCATGAGATGTTCCAGAAGATCACAGTTGCCTACAAAAAAATTAATGCTCAAATAAGACATAAATACAGGGAAACTTCGAGTCGGGAGGGAACGCGGCGTGAGCGTACCTCACAGGCTCCGAGGTCTTCCAGAGCTTCCAGAAAATCGGCAGACACCTCCAGCTCTCAACAATCCGAGCCCATTCCCGGATTCGTCACCCAGGCTTGGCCCAATGGGGATAAGTATGAAGGACAAATATTCCAGGAGCAAATGCATGGAAGAGGAATCTTCACCTCTTCCCAGGGTTATGTTTATACTGGTGAATTCAGGCATGGGAAGCCTAATGGACGGGGAAAACTGGTCTACGACAACGGCGATAAATACGAAGGACATTTCCTGGAAGACATGCTCCACGGACAGGGGAAATACAACTACGCAAACGGGGATTTTTACCAGGGAGAATTCCTAAATGACTTGCCTCACGGACAAGGAATCTACGTCCTGGCAAACGGTAATATCTATTCGGGAACATGGGAACAAGGAGGGTTGGTTTCCTGACACCCCGAAGGCTCAGAGTCGCAGGCTTTGCAGTCAAGGAGGGTCCCCAGCCTTTCCTGCCTACCCTTATCATGATTCACCCAGTGACGGCTAACCATCGGCGGACGATGCCTGACATGCTGGTTGTGTCCGCATTCCAGCTCCGCCACCCAGAAGCCTTCCTCATCCTGATGAAACCCTGAAATTTTTCTATCCATCTGGCAAAAACCCGGGCCCCTCTCAACAAGAACGCAACAGGGTTTCTGCCGCCATCAGTCCGATCACCGTGGTATCCACCACCACATCCAATTCCTCCTGACTGATTTCCAAAACCTCCAGATATCCCTCTTCGAGAGAATCTTCATAAGCGGTGGTAACAGGATGAGCAAATTCATTCATATCGGCAATGCGGTTGGCGGTGCTGACGATCTGGTTCAAGGTTAAAGGTTCACCTTTAACCGGCCCACTGCCATGATGCGTCAAAGCCGCAGAAGCCACTTTAGGAGGAAGGGACCACCATTTTGTCATGAACTCGGCTCCTACCTCAGGGTGGGCGATTCCAAATTCCTCTTCTTCCAGGACTTGCAAAGATTTATCCGAAGAACTTAAATCCTTTAAAGTAAGAAAGTTGAAATATTCCTGGGGAATAACATTATCCAAAACCAGAATACCCACATCGTGCATCAAGCCGGCCAGAAAGGCTGACTCTAAATCGTCCAAATCGGAAAGCAATTTTTTGGCCAGCGACCGTGTGATAAAGGCCACCGCCATAGAATGTTTCCAGAATTCGATTTGATCAAAAGCTTTATTTTTTTTGAATGTCTTTGGCAGTTCAAGAGCATAAACCAGGTCCATCACCTGTTTCATCCCCAACCGCACCACAGCATCCTGCAGGTTCCGGGTCTCATCCCGACCTGTGCCGAACAAAGCGCTATTTGCCAGAGTAATCAATCGCCCTGACAAAATCGCATCCGTTTTTATTAAACGGTAGACATCCTCAACTTCACAATCGGGGTCATCCATTATTTTTTGCAAACCAAACAAAATTTCCGGCAAAGGGGGAAGGTTCGCATTGCCTCGAACTAATTCCAGAATTTTTTCTCGCACAGCAATCCTCTAATGAACAAATATAAAATCAGAAAAACAGTTTAAATCCCGATAAGGATACCAGTTTTCAGCATAAAAATTGTCACGAATTTGCCTTGACGCTTTTTCGGACTTCAATTCCGAGTACCAAAACTAGAGCCGCCTCACAAAACAAGGTGGACCAGGCCGCTCCTATCGCTCCATATTGAGGGATTAGTGCCAGGTTGAGAATTATATTCAATATTGTAGCTCCCACCAGATTCCAGGTATTGATGGCTTCCCTGCCAGAGGATATGAGTAGATTTGACAATAAAAAGTTCAAGAAAAACAAAAAAATGGCCCCGGAAAGTATGTTGAGCACGGCAATTGATGGAAAAAATTCATCGCCGAACACTATGGTAATAATCTCACTGGAAAACCCCCACAGAATCAAAGCAACACCTCCTCCAATCAGGCAAAACGCACCAAATACCTTTTTTGTGCTCTTTTTAAATTGCAGGGGATCTGAGTGATATTCCTCGACAAGTGTGGGAAACAGAACCAGCATTATACTGTGGGGCAAAACAACGGACACCTCAAATAGTTTGTAAGCCGCGCTGTAAAACCCAACCACTTTTTCATCGGTCATCAGTTGAAGCATTACAATATCCAACCTGAAATAAAGCACACTGAATATCATGCCTAAAGCCATCGGGGCGGACCGGGCCAGATAATCTTTCCATACAGAAAACCTGAACTCTGGAACAAACGCTCCAAACCGGTGACGGATAACATAAAATGATAAAATCAGCGTTAGGGCTTCAGCTATAACTATGCCCCAGATCAAAGGCTCCAGTTCCCGGTACAACAAAACCAATGAGATACCCAGCACAGACTTGATCAAATTGGAGGATGCCCAGAGGACAGAATGAAATATGAACTGTTTGAAACAATTGCCATAATGCCAAAGTGATTGGGAAAGGGTATTGAACAGCAGGGAAACAGATAAAATCCACAACAAGCGTAGGGTCGTCGGTGGCAAGTCGGTGGCTCTAAAAATCAGGAAAACGAATAAAATAGTCACCAAAGAGGTTACAATTTTTAACCCCAGTATGTTCGAAAGGTAGTTTTTGGCTTGCGAGGGTTCCCGGGTAACTTCTCGAACCATCCAGATATCAAACCCGAAATTGGAAAAACAATTGGCCGCGATCACAATGGTAACGAGAAGCGAGTACACTCCAAAAAGCGCTGGACCCAGTTGGCGAGAAACAACCAGGGTCAACAAAAAAAGGAAGACTGCATTGGAAGCTCTTCCAGCAAAAATATAAACGGTGTTTTTAATCACGTAGAATTTGGCCGGCTGTGAAGGTAAGAAGTTTTCGGGAAGAGACACCGACTTAAACGGGGCGACGCCCGGAACAGCCACATCATCCGGCACCCTGTCTCTTCTGAATACTATACCCAATTAACAAAATCAAGGTGATTGGCAGCATAAATCAGGCATATCAGTAGTTTAAAATAACCCGGGCTCAATTGTTGCTTGATTCTTCGTGCTTTTAAAAATATGATCACTTCAGGGAAAAGAGAAAATCTGCCCCCTGTCCTGATTTTTGTTCCGTTTTCTACGTCTCAGGTTTTAGTCCTTTTAGGATTGTTAATGTTCTCCAAAAATCTCAACCCCCAAGTACTGTGAAAGTTTTAGTTACCGGAGCCGCCGGTTTTATAGGTTTTCATACCTCCAAGCGATTGTTGGAAGATGGTCATGAAGTCATTGGCCTGGACAACGTCAATGACTACTACGATATAAATTTAAAAAAAGACCGTTTGAAAATCCTTCACGATCACGATCAGTTCACATTTTACGAGAACAATCTTGAGGATAAGGAAGCCATAGAAAGTTTGTTCAAAAAGGAAACCCCTCAGCGTGTCATCCATTTAGCCGCACAAGCTGGAGTTCGATATTCCATACAGCATCCGGAAGTTTATATTCAAAGTAATATTGTAGGCACCTTCCATATACTGGAAGGTTGCAGGCATAACCAAGTAGAACATCTGGTGTATGCATCGACCAGTTCTGCTTATGGACTTAACACTAAATACCCATTTTCCGTCCATGACAACGTCAGTCACCCTGTCTCCTTTTATGGTGCTACGAAAATTGCCACCGAATCGATGGCTCATTCCTATTCGCATCTCTACGGACTGCCAACCACGGGACTTCGGTTTTTCACCGTATACGGGCCGTGGGGCCGACCCGATATGGCTTTGTTCCTATTTACCAAGGCCATTCTTGCTTCGGAGCCCATGGACGTCTACAACCGGGGTGATATGGAAAGGGATTTCACTTATATCGATGATATTGTCGAGGGGTTGAGTCGAATTATAAAGAAAGCCCCTGCGCCGGACCCTGAATGGTCTGGAGATGCCCCGAGCCCGGCCTCTTCATCCGCACCCTACAGGCTCTACAATATAGGCTCGAATGCACCTGTGCCATTGATGGACTACATTCGTGAAATTGAAAAAAATCTTGGAATGAAGGCCAAGTTGAACCTGATGCCCATGCAGGATGGGGACGTTCGCAAATCACACGCGGACGTCGAGGACCTGATCAGGGATTTTGATTACGCCCCAAAATGGAATATTAAAGATGGAATTAAAAACTTCATCCAGTGGTATACCGATTACTATAAAGTGGACCTACCTACTCATTGAGCAGAAATCAATCCAGCAATCATTTCAAGTTTCCGTGACCCGACATCCACTAATACTTCTCCTCATCAGGCTAGACAGGCACCTATGACAAAAGCGGACTTCTTATTGATAGGCGGTGGGATTATTGGAATAAGTATCGCCCGTGAATTGAAAAAACGTTATCCCGACTCCAGCGTCTGCATCCTGGAAAAGGAACCAGAGTGCGGACTTCATGCAAGTGGTCGCAACAGCGGGGTCCTGCATGCTGGCTTCTACTACACTGCCGATAGCTTTAAAGCCCGGTTTACCCGAGACGGAAATCAAAGACTGACAGAGTATTGTGATTCCAAAAATATCAAGCTCAATAAATGTGGGAAGCTGGTCGTTGCGCAGAATGAATCGGAACTGAAATGGCTGGATGAACTGATGGCTCGAGCCGGTAAAAATGGGGTTCCGCTTGAGTCGATTACAGAAGAGGAAAGCAAGTCCATTGAACCCCGCGTCAAGACTTTTCAACGAGCCCTTTTTTCGCCATCCACCTCTTCTGTAAACCCCAAAGATTTGTTGCAGGCCATGCTGTTCGATGCAAGCCGGGAGGGGGTGCAAATTTGCACAAACGCCCGGTACCTGCATCGAAAGGATAAAAAGGTGATACAAACCTCCAATGGCCTCTTTGAAGCAGGATATTTGATCAACGTGGCGGGACTTTACGCTGATAAAATTGGTCGGGATTTCGGGTTTTCAGAAGACTACAGGATTCTTCCCTTCAAAGGCCTTTATTTATACTCCAATGAACCGGCAGGATCCCTGCGAACCCATATCTATCCCGTCCCGGATCTTGCCAACCCCTTTCTTGGAGTCCATTTCACAGTCACAACGGATGGCAAAACCAAGCTGGGTCCCACGGCCATCCCCGCATTCTGGCGTGAGCAGTATGAAGGCTGGGGTAATTTTAGCTTCAATGAGCTGACAGAAATTCTACTGAGGCAGGCGGGGTTATTTTTATCTTCGAATTTTGATTTCAAGGCCCTGGCTTTCAGGGAGATAAAAAAATATTCCCGCACAACGATGGTTTCACTGGCTTCTTCTCTGGCAAAGGGAGTGGATATCAAAAACTATCGTCAATGGGGAAAACCAGGTATTCGCGCTCAATTACTGAACATCAGGGAGAAAAAACTGGAAATGGATTTTGTACTGGAAGGGAATGATTCCTCAATGCATATTCTAAACGCGGTTTCTCCAGGGTTCACCTGTGCTCTGCCTTTTGCGGAATATGTCTGCGATCAGATCGATACCAAGTCAAGCTGACTTGGGGAAATTATACGCCACCATTTAATTCAGCGATTATTTCAGGTTGTTCTAACAGCATCGCCTCAATCTCCTTGAGCGTCAGGCGGGTCGTATTCTGCGAAGTATAATCTTCAGTTTGAACTACCTTTTTGTCACCTTCGCTCAGGTATTTATTGTAGTTCAAATCGCGGTCATCCATGCTCAACCTCAGATAGTCTCCCATATCTTCCGATCTTAATAACTCGTCCTTGGAAGCCAGGGTTTCGTGCATTTTTTCACCGTGCCGCATACCGATGGTTTTGACTACAGAATCGGAACCTAAGATATTAATCAATGCCTGGGCGAGATCACCAACAGAACAAGAAGGCGCATTGCGAACAAAGATATCGCCCTGCTTTCCGTTCTCAAGAGCAAACCCGACCAGATTGATCGCTTCTTTCAGAGGCAGGAGAAACCGGGTCATTCCTGGCTCCGTCACAGTAAGAGGTTTTTTTTCTCTAATGAGTTTTATAAAGAGAGGAATAACCGAGCCGCGGGAAAACAAAACATTTCCATAACGAACCAGAGTCAGAATGGTCTGCTCTCCTGAAAGTTTTCGGGAGGCAGACTGAACCACCTTTTCCATAAGCGCTTTAGTTATTCCGAGAGCATTGACAGGATAAACCGCTTTATCCGTACTGAGGCTGACCACTCTGGAAACCCCCTGGCTGATAGCCGAATTGATGACATTCTGGCTTCCTATCACATTGGTCTGCGTTGCCTGCATGGGGAAAAACTCGCAGGTAGGAACCTGTTTTAACGCTGCCGCATGGAACACATAATCCACTCCAGCCATGGCATCATCGACACTGTCCCGGTCTCTAACATCGCCAATATAAAACTTGATTTTGGAGTTCTGGAATTTCAGGCGCATTTCCTCTTGTTTCAACTCATCTCGGCTGAAAACCCGAATTTCCTCAAAGTTCTTATCGAGGAGATAATTGACAAAATACCCTCCAAAAGAACCTGTACCACCCGTAACGAGAATAGTTTTACCTGCAAATTCGACCATGCAGTTGCTCCTTTAAGGGACTATTTTTTGCATCTAAAGCAATTCTGTGGGAAATACTGTTAATTCAGACCGCAAATCCGAATTCATGATAATTTTAACGGATTTTTTGTGCAAAAACATGAGTTTACCCCTATTCTTAACAATAATTTAAATATTTTTTACCAATCTAAATTCACCTTGCCGCCCGTAGTTATGCAAGAGACTCAGATAATCAACACAATGTCCTAACACTTTGTTTTTTTTAAATTGTCGCCGTTTCCTGTATGAGATATACTCTTTTTGGTCAAGATATTGATCTATATTTCGAGAGTTAACTTCTGAATGATAGCTGACCTGCTCCCCAGGTTCTGGGACGCTTATCCTGCGAAAAACGATTATCCTTTCTCTGGATAGCCTAAATCCTATCCACTAATCTAATAATCATTTGTTAAATTTTAACTGGAAGCCATGTTAATTCGTAAAATTAAAGAAAAAAAAGCTCGAATAGGAGTTGTTGGCCTTGGCTATGTGGGGCTTCCACTGCTGATTGAATTTGGAAAAGCCGGGTTCCCGGTCACAGGATTGGATATAGATGAAAATAAAGTCAATCAGCTGTTAAAAGGTAAAAGCTACATCCGACATATTTCTGGAGAAAGCATTCTCGCCCTCAATTCAGAAAAAGCCTTCCTGCCCAGCACCGACTTTTCTCTGGTCTCAGAATTAGACTGCATTATTATCTGTGTCCCTACTCCGTTGACTGAAGAACGGGAGCCCGACATGAGCTATATCATATCGACAGCGAAGGAAATAGCTCCCTATATAAAAAAAGGCCAATTGATTGCGCTTGAGTCAACAACTTATCCCGGCACGACCTCCGAAGTCCTTGCTACTGAACTGGAGGCAGGGTGCGGTTTGAAAGCGGACCAGGATTTTTTTCTGGCCTACTCGCCTGAACGAGAGGATCCCAATAACAAGGATTACTCAACCGCAACCATTCCAAAGGTCATTGGAGCAGATCATACTCAGAGCCTGGAACTCGCCAGCACCTTATACTCATCTGTCATCCAGACGGTCATTCCGGTTTCTTCGACGAGGGTAGCCGAGGCAACAAAACTAATGGAAAACATATTCAGATCTGTCAACATTGCCTTGGTGAATGAACTTAAAATTGTTTTTGAAAAAATGGGAATTGACATTTGGGAAGTTATCGAAGCTTCCAGCACAAAACCTTTTGGGTTCATGCCTTTTTATCCAGGACCTGGCCTTGGAGGTCACTGTATCCCCATTGATCCTTTCTATTTAACTTGGAAAGCCCGTCAATATGGCGTCGATTCACGGTTCATCGAACTGGCAGGGAAAGTCAACCTGTCTATGCCGGAGTATGTGGCTCAAAAAATAGAGTTTGGTATCGACAGGGAGGGTAAAAATTTCAGCGATTGCCGGATTCTTTTGCTGGGTTTGGCATATAAAAAAAATGTGGATGATGATAGGGAATCGGTCACATTCAAGGTGATGGAACTTCTGACTAAACAAGGAGCGCAAGTAGAGTATAACGACCCATATATACCCGTAATAAAGCCTCGCCGGCAATACAAACAATTTGTGGGGAAAAAGAGCGTAACGCTGGAAAATATAGATCAGTATGATATGGTTGTCGTCTTGACCGATCACTCGGCATACGATTATGCCAAAATTGTTGAACAGTCTAAAGTCGTAGTGGATACCCGTAACGCCTGTGGAAAAATCAAATCAAATAAAATTATCAAAGCTTGAAAAGTCAAACCCTCAATATTTTTCCAGCTATTTATTAGACAGGAAAAATAAAACATACCGATTTCGACATATCTAATCTAGTGACAATCCTTTGTGATACAATAATACAGAGAAATTTTTGCACCCTCACGTAATACAATTTTTGTGAAGCTACACGTTTAGGTTAGTTATACAGAAAGATTCTGACCTTGGAATTCCACGTAAATCCGCTCGCAGACCAGAACTAATTAAAATTACCAGACTTTATGATCTCTTTTTTCACAAACCCTAGAAAAATCATACTATTATTCATCGATATTATCTTATCCTTCGCCGCTATTTTTTTCGCCCATCTGCTCAGGTGGGATGGCAATATCCCTGAATATTATACCGACCACCATTTAAAGCTCCTATTCCCCTTTCTGGCTATCCGCTCTGTAGTTTTCATGGGTTTTAAGTTTTATTCAAAATTCTGGGAATACTCCACCCTGGAAGACCTGATTGAAATCGTGAAAGCTGTCATCCTGGGTTCTTTTTTAGCTATTTTCTTCGTATTTCTTTATGACCGGAATCTTGAAATATCGAGATCTGTAATGATCATAGACATGGTTCTATTAATAACCATGCTGGGAGGGTCAAAATTATCATGGAGGATGTGGAGGGAACGAAAGAGGCTACATTTAACGCTGGGTGAACCCAACAAAAAATATGCTTTAATTCTGGGTGCTGGTGATACCGGAGCCCAGCTTTTAACATATATTCGCCGATTTGCACCTAACTACTCCATTAAAGGTTTCATCGATGACGACCCCAAAAAGTTGAAAAGCAGTCTCATGGGAATCGAGGTTTTAGGTAACCGAAACAACATATCTGAGCTGTCCAAAAGTTATGGAGTCAAAGAAGTTCTTATTGCTGTGCGCAATATTTCCTCAGAAACATTGAACCAAATCATAAATATATGCGACCAGAGTGGTGTCAAATACAAAATGATTTCTTCAGTCCTGGATTTATCCACTAATGAAATCCATATTTCCAAACTAAAAAATATCGAAACAAATGATTTGCTCGGTAGAGAGCTGGTCTCTTTGGACCTTACGTCTATTAAAAAGATGATTCAAGGGAAGAGGGTTCTGGTTACCGGGGCGGGAGGTTCAATAGGTTCTCAATTATGCGCCCATATTTTGGAACATTCCCCTGAAGCTCTCATAATGCTGGATAGGGGAGAAAATTATCTTTATGATCTTCAAATGTTTTTATCCGATGAGGTGGCAGAGACGCAAACTCACTATTATTTCGGTTCAGTCACCAACACAAAAAAGATGGAATCCATTTTTTCCAAACACCATCCGCATTTAATTTTTCATGCTGCCGCACATAAACACGTTCCCCTCATGGAGGAGAATATTGATGAAGCCATAATCAATAACATTCAAGGGACTCAGGTTGCCGCAGAAATGGCTGAAAAATTTGGAGCAGAAAAATTTGTTTTGGTGTCCACAGACAAGGTGGTTCAGCCCACAAGCATAATGGGAATGACCAAAAAGGTCGCTGAAACCCTCATCCAACTGATGGCTCAAAAGAACAAAACTCAATTCATGATAGTACGCTTCGGAAATGTTCTTGGAAGTAATGGCAGCATAGTCCCCCTTCTTCAAAAACAAATACAAAGGGGTGGCCCTGTTACAATCACCGATCCCGAGATGGAGCGATTTTTCATGCTGATTCCCGAAGCTGTTCAGCTCATTTTACAGGCCGGGGCATTAGGCTGTGGTGGAGATATTTTTATTCTGGAAATGGGAAAGCCTGTAAAAATTATAGATTTGGCAAAGAAAATGATTGAACTTGCAGGATATAGCCCAGGCAACGAAATGGAAATCAAGTTCATTGGAACACGCCCGGGAGAAAAACTACGCGAAGAGCTTATCGACCATGGAGAAAGAACTCTCCCCACCATTCATGAAAAAATAAAACTATTGAGGCCAAACGAACCGCTTGATGATGAATTCTTAATAAGAATCAACCGTCTTTGTCGTGGGGTAACCAGCCTGGAGCCACAAAAGCTAAGGCAGGCATTGTTTGAACTGGCCACCGCCGTGTACCCCAAGGCTGAGCAAAAAACAAAACCCTCAGAGTTTAAAAAAACCAAAAATAAGTAGTTGAGCTCTTGATCCGGAGCTTTAAACAGGCCCAAAGCCAATTGAAACGCAATTTTCACGATATATAAGAACCGTTTATGATCAAAGTATCTCAAGGTTGTCTGGGTGAAGAGGAGGTCAAGGAAGTTCTTTCCGCCTTTGAATATGGTTACTTTGGCTTGGCCGCGAAAGTAGATGAGTTTGAACAGGACTTAGGGAGCTACCTTGGTGCCACCTTTGCAGTTGCCACAAATTCGGGCACCAACGCAATGCACCTGGCACTGGATTCGCTGGGAATTGGAAAAGGCGACGAGGTCATCGTACCTTCTCTCACCTTCGTTGCCTCATTTCAAGCCATTTCTGCTACGGGGGCTAGACCCGTTGCATGCGATGTGCTACCGGATACTCTTCTAATAGATGTTGAAGATGCGAGAAAAAGAATCTCAAAAAACACCAAAGCCATAATGCCAGTCCACTACGTTGGAAGCCCTTGCGACATGGAGGCCCTCCTAGAGCTCAAAGAGTTGCATGGAATTCGAATAGTTGAGGATGCGGCCCACGCTTTCGGATCAACATTTAAAGGAAAAAAAATCGGCAGTTTTGGGGATATCACATGCTTCAGCTTCGACTCATTGAAAAATATAACATGTGGCGAGGGGGGATTAATTATATGTAACGAGAAAGAACTCTATGAGCTCTGTAGAAAAAAAAGAAATTTGGGACTGGACAGAAAAAACCAGACCACTACCTCGTGGAAAGAGCGTAGTTGGTCCTACGATGTTGTTACGCAGGGATTCCGCTACCATATGAGCAATATCAACGCTGCAATTGGCTTGGCTCAGCTGAGAAAGGCCGATGAGTTTATTTTCAGGCGCCGTGAAATTTGCAAAAAATATGATGATGCTTTCCAGGTGGAGCCCGGCATCAAACTCCTTCGCGTTGATTACGCTACTGTCGCGCCACACATTTATGTGATTCGAGTGAGAAACAACCTGCGAGACCCATTGAAGCAATATCTTCAGGAGCAAAATATCGAGACAGGCATTAGCTATATCCCTAACCATTTACATACATTTTACCGAGAAAATGGCTTGAGTCTTCCTGAAACAGAAAAGGCCTATAAAGAAATCCTAACACTGCCACTCCACTGCAAGCTTTCAGACTCCAATGTGGACAGGGTAATTGCATGTGTCCATAAATTTTTTGAGCAGGAAAAACAACATCTCAAACCCAAAGACGTTTAGTTTGAGTTTAAAAAGTATTGCCGAGGGTCATAAGTTTATGCGTCTCTAGCCAAACCCACCTCTCAGCCTTTGATTACCCGAAGACAGACACTTCATATACCAAAGGTAGGTCTCTCTAATCCCCTCTTCCAAGGAAGTTGTTGGTTGCCAGCCAAAGGATCTTATTTTGCTTCCATCCAAACTTCTTCGAGCATTCCCATCAGGTTTTGTTCGGTCATAGACTATTCTCCCTTTATAGCCCGTTATTTTCTTGATGATTTGCGCCAGTTCCTTAATTGATGTCTCTTGTCCGCTTCCGACGTTTATTACTTTGCTGTCACTATAATTATTCATTAGCTGAATACTGGCCTCTGCAAGATTTTCCGCAAATAGAAATTCACGCCTCGGTTTCCCTGTTCCCCACAATTCTAAAACCTTCTGCGATTTCACTTTTGCAAAATGAAACTTCCTGATTAAGGAGGCCAGCACATGTCCATCTTCGCCGAAATTGTCATTGACCCCATATACATTGGACGGGACTACACAAATAAACTTTGTTCCATACTGCTTATTGTATGATCTGCACATTCCTATGCCAGCCAGTTTTGCTAATGCGTAGGATTCATTTGTGGGTTCCAACGCACCTGTCATCAAATACTCTTCTTTCATAGGCTGTCGACAGTTTTTGGGGTATATGCAAGAGCTGGATAAAAACAGTAGTTTTTTGGCCCCATATTTGTAGGCAGCATCAATCACATTGGCTTGAATCATTAGGTTTTGATAAATAAAGTCGGCGGGATAAACATTGTTCGCATATATACCCCCTGTCTTGGCTGCTGCCAGAAAAACAAATTCGGGTTTTTCTTTAAAAAAAAACTGTTCCACCTTTTTCTTGGAAGTAAGGTCCAATCCCTTATGGGTTTTGGTAACGACCCGATCATAAGATAATTCTTTCAATTTTTTTTTGATAGAAGACCCTATGAGACCGGTATGGCCTGCAACATATATTTTGGAGGTCTTTTTCATATTCCAGTGTTCCTAGAAGGGCCACCAAGTAAATGTTTATATCTTGATTTCAACATGGAAATGTAGAAAATAATTTTAGTGGTTTTCACTCAACAGCATTTAGAGCAACGCATACCGAACAACACCCCTATAAACCGATTATTTTTACTCCTAACTGGACTACCATGAACTCTTGTAAAATCGAAGCATATTTTATCACACTCAACGCAGAGGGGTCGAGTTCACCTCTTTCAAAAAAGGGCTCAAATAAACACAAGCCCTTTTTTGTTTGACATTTGAGGAAGGTTTCATAATACTGCACGGGCCTTATGATACTACTCCATCGCAAGGATACCCAAGGCTTGACACTCCAAGAGTCACTTAAAACCCTACCTCGATGTTTTTCTCCCTTAACTATCGAAAACACTGTTACAGGTTGGGTTTGCAAATCCTTGCATGCAGAGAATTCGTACTTACATCTTTGATTGCGTTTAGGGTTCTTTCTAGGTTAAATACTCCGGTTAAGGCAAGCTAGGGAAATCGAATGAGCATAGGATTAAGAACAAATACTATACAATTTGTCATTATAGAAGTGAAAAACAAATGAATCAAAAATTAACAACCACCCTTTTTATTCCAACTATAAATGAGATAGATGGCTTAAAAGCTATTATGCCTACCATAAGCAAAGATTGGGTAGATCAGATTATGATTTCAGATGGTGGCTCAACTGATGGAACCATTGAATACGCTAAAGAGCAAGGATACGATGTGGTGATCCAATCAGGAAAGGGAATACGCAATGCGTACTTTGATGCTTACCCAAAAATCACAGGAGACATAGTCGTTTCCTTTAGCCCCGATGGGAATTGCGACCCGAAGGCCATCCCGATTTTAATTGAGAAAATCAAAGAAGGCCATGATTTGGCAATGGCCTCCCGTTATAAAGACCATGCAAGAAGTTTTGACGATGACTTTTTAACCAGCATAGGAAACTGGTTTTTTACAGGATTGATTCGGTGGCTTTTCTCATACCCATACACCGATGCTTTAAATATTTACCGTGCCTACCGAACTAAATTATTTTTTGAGCTAGCGCTTGATGAGGAGGAAAGCTATAAGCTAGACAAGCTTTTCGGAACGGTTTGCGGAATTGAACCGCTACTATGCATGCGCGCCGCAAAGAAAAAGCTGAATATAGTAGAAATACCTTGGGACGAACCCGCGCGCAAATATGGACGTAGAAAGCTCAAAATATTTCGGACCGGAGGCTTCTACCTTTTCCATATTTTCCTGGAATATTTTTCCAAGAAACACTTGCAACTTGATTGTAGCCCATCTTTTACTTCGATCAAAAAAAACACAACAAATCAACAGTAGGGCCTAAATTGCAGGCATGATGCATTCTAACGGAATTTAAGCGATTTCTTTTCACTCATCTGTAGCTTTAAAATATATTTTTGGCATAGCCCCTCCCCCCACAAGGCTTTCATGACCATACTACTTTGACATTATTTCTTTCGTCCTTTTGTCGTACCTTCCACCCCTAAATATATCCTGGTCAAATAAGATTTTCTCAATGGCAATACTTTGCAATACAGTGATATGCTAGATATAATTAATTGGCTTACCTTCGGGATTAATGTGCGAAGCCCTTAAACTAACGGTTTGATGTGTACTTCCAATGAGTTGCTTTTAGGTAGATAGCTGAATGGTAAATAGTCAAATTACAATTGGGCTGACCCAAATCAATAATAGTTTTTCTGGAGCTAATTATCTCCCGTATTCAGTCGGTCTACTCCAGTCCTATGCTCAAAAACATCTTCCTGATGCCGAGCGTTTTCTGTTTATAGAACCCCTTTATAAGAGGATTAGCATTAAAGACGCGGTTACCCACCTTGCTTCGGTTCAGATAGCTGGTTTCAGCCTATATGTTTGGAATGAGCAAATTTCTCTTGAGATTATTCGAAATCTAAAAAAAGTTAACCCGGACTGTCTTATAATTTGTGGTGGGCCACAAGTTCCTGATCACGCAGCCTCGTTTCTTCTCCAGAACTCGGAAATCGATATTGCTGTACATGGAGAAGGAGAAAAAACATTTATGGAGCTGCTTAACAATTTTCCTTCGCAGAAATTGTCAAAGATTCCCGGAATCAGTTGGATCAACACTTCTGGACAATTCTGTAGCAACCCTAAAGGGCAACGGATCAAAAACTTAGAAGTTATTCCTTCCCCCTATTTATCAGGAATATTTGACCGGCTTATGCAGTCACATTTGGCTGAAGAATGGCTAATACTTTGGGAAACAAATAGGGGATGCCCATTCCCTTGCACCTTCTGCGATTGGGGCTCAGCAGTGGCCGACCGCGTGTTTCGCTTCGATATAGACCGCATTTGCATGGAGTTAGACTGGTTCTCCCAGAATAAGATTGAATTCATTTTTAATTGTGACGCAAATTTCGGGATCCTTCCCCGCGATGTAGACATCGCCCAGCGCGCCGCAGACAATAAAAGGCAGTATGACTATCCGAAAGCTCTATCAGTACAAAACACTAAAAATGCAACGGAACGCGCTTACCTCACCCAGAAAATTTTAGCAGTAGCCGGGCTCAATAAAGGCGTGACCTTATCTATGCAATCCATTGACGAAAAAACTCTGTCTAATATTAAGCGTCAAAATATTTCTCTGGGATCCTATGAAGAGCTTCAACGGCGGTTTAACGAAGACGGCATCCCTACTTATTCGGATTTTATTTTGGGCCTCCCCGGAGAGACTTACGACTCCTTTGCCGATGGGGTAGCCACTCTAATCCAAAACGGTCAGCACAACCGCATTCAATTTAACAACCTATCCGTTCTGCCAAATGCTGAAATGGGAGACCCTAAGTATCAACTTCAATACGGAATGGAACTGGTCGAATCCGAAATTTTAAACATCCACGGTTCTCGTGACCCATCCATTGACGGAATTAAAGAAGTTCAACGACTTACCATAGCTACTCTTTCTTTGCCTCGCAAAATGTGGTGTAAAGCACGTGCTTTTTCTTGGATGACCGCTTTTTTGCATTTTGACAAACTTATTCAAATTCCTCTTATCCTAATGCACAATGTAGCGGGAGCTTCTTATCGTGACATGATTGAGCTGTTCTTGGATGTAGATGCCAACCAATTTCCACAAATTGCTGAGATCAGGGACCACTTCTTAAGTCGTGCGGAAATCATCCAAAATGGGGGGCCTGAATACTTTTATTCCAAGGAGTGGTTGGGAATCTGGTGGCCCGATGACGAGTACCAATTGATCCGCCTCTGCACTGAAGGAAAGTTCCATTTATTTTATATGGAAGCACAACAGTTACTGGAAAACCATCTCTGCAAGATAAATAAAACTGAGTGCAAACCAATGCTTGCCGAATCCATTAAAATAAATCACCTCCTTCTTAAGCAACCCAACTTGAAGGAGGATCTTGAGATTAGATGCAAGTATAATATCCCCGAAGTTTACAACCAGGTTATTAAAAGCAAGCCTTTTTCACTTCAACAAAAAAAGTCCATCCTTTTAATTGAAAGGTCTACTCAAACATGGAGTGATTGGCAAACATGGTGCCGCGAAGTGGTCTGGTATGGGAACAAAAAAGGTGACTATCTGTACGGCTCCAAAAGCTTGGAAAAGTATTACGCGGGCCATTTCTGACATGGGATTTGAATACGCCAAAAAGATTATAGTGAAAGCACCACCAAAACCTATTAACATTGGGTCTGAAACTTGCAGAGCTCAATCAAAAATGATCAAAATCATATCATGAAATACCGGCATTTAGGCGACACTGATATTTGGGTTTCCGAAGTTGGTTTTGGGGCGTGGGGCATTGGCGGTGCCACGCCTGGCCCCACGAGTTATGGGCCTACAGACGATGACAATTCTCGAAAGGCTTTAAATTGCGCCTTTGAAAAAGGCATTACCTTTTATGACACTTCTAGTGTGTATGGGGAAGGGCATAGTGAAATACTCATCGGCGAAACCTTCAAAGAAATTCGCGATCGCGTTATCATTGCCACCAAGGCAGGGCTTTATAAATATGGCCAACCTGCTGACTTTTCACCCGACCACTTAAAAAGTTCCCTTGAGACTAGCCTTACTCGTTTACAAACAGACTACATTGATCTTTTTCAACTTCACAGCCCCCCGCTTACAACGATCTTAGAAAACCATGGAATATTAAATTTGGTTGAGGAGTTAAAAAAACAAGGTAAAATCCGGTCTTTCGGAGTTTCAGTGCAAAGCCCTGAGGATGGACTAAAGACTTGCGAACACTTGCAACCTGATGCGATTCAAACTAACTTCAATCTTTTGGATCATCGAGTGCTTGATTGCGGTTTTCTTGAGCAAGCAGAAAAGTATAAAACAGCAATTATTGCTCGAACACCCCTTTGTTTTGGTTTTTTGAGTGGCAAGTTTAACTCCAATGCGCATTTCGATGATCTGGATCATAGGAGCCGCTGGCCTAAAAAACAGATTGAACGATGGGTAGAGGGTAGCAGAAAAATGCTAGCCTGCAAGTCCGGTTTGTCTGATCAGACAGACATACAGTACGCCCTTCGGTTCTGCCTATCGTTCCCCGAAATCACCTCAGTTATACCTGGCATGTTGCTTGAAGAGGAAGTGCTGGAAAATACTGCGTCAAGCGAACTTGGGCCTTTAGGTGTATCTGAGTTGAGAGCTGTAAAAACCATTTATGCTGAGTGGTGTAGCAATAATAAGAGAGATGATTTTGAAATAGCTCGTGCTCAAGACCCTGGAAGGGTTAATTGCAAATAAAAAAAGATTGCGCTCATGTGCCCTATGACCACCCAAGTAATAGTTATTACCGGAGGAAGCCGAGGTATTGGCAAATCTACCGCACTTCTTGCGGCTCGTCGAGGATATAAAGTCTGCATATGTTATGAAAACAAAGTTTCCCTTGCAGAAAATTTGGTGGAGGAAATAAAATCTCAAGGAGGGGAAGCATTAGCTGTACAGGCTGATGTAAGCGTTCCTGAAGAAGTGAAACGCCTATTTGATATCGCGGGTGAAAAACTGGGCCCCCTCACTGCTTTGGTTAATAATGCAGGAATTTCTGGTGATCGAGAGAAACTGGTCAACCTTGATATAAGTTCAATCAAACGCGTTCTTGATGTCAACTTGCTGGGAACCATACTTTGTACCCAGGAGGCTGTGAAACGAATGGCCCTCTCTGAGGGAGGAAAAGGGGGTGGGATTATCAATATTTCCTCACAAGTTGCATTTTTTGGAGGCCAACAATTAATTCCTTATGCCGCCTCCAAAGCAGCCATTAATAACTTCACTTTAGCCCTGTCTAAAGAAGTAGCTGACGAGGAAATTCGAGTCAACGCTATCAGCCCTGGAATCATAGATACTGACCAGCATGATTTTTCGGCATCTCAACCCGGAGGTGAAGTCAGTGATCAAATACCGCTGAAACGACTGGGCGCTCCTGAAGAAGTTGCTGAAGCTATTCTATGGCTACTTTCCAAAAACTCCTCCTATATTACTGGAGTCGTTTTGCCAGTAGCAGGTGGTCGATAATTCTTTGTTTCTTCGCCTGAACCGTAAAAGGCAAAAAAATATTATTTTAAAAATACTTGAGCTAATAAGGCTCCCTCATTTAGAAGCTTTGGAGCAAGAGGAAAACCGCATTGACATATCCAAAAATTTCATCGAAAATGTTAGTCTATCAAATGCTTGAGATGCTTTTATATTGTTATATTCGCACCATCAACCCAATAAAAATCATTCTTTAATTCCCATGAATGCCTTTCTCTAAATTTCTTTATATTTTTTAATGGCTAAAAAGAAAATACTTATTTTGGGGGCCACTGGATTCATAGGACGCAATTTGGCCGAATTTTTTTCTCAAAATGAGGATATGGAAGTCCTAGGAGTTTTTCATAAGGAAAAACCTTTTGACTATCCGGGCTTGAAATGGGTTCAAGCCGACCTCACTCAAAAAAACAAAGTAAATCAAGTGGTTAGGGGGGCAGATGTGATTATTCAAGCCGCCGCCACTACGTCTGGCTCAAAGGACACTATCAACCAGCCGCACATTCATACCACAGATAATGCAGTTATGAATTCTTTGATTTTTCGGTCTGCTTATGAGCAAAGCGTATCCCATGTTTTATTTTTTAGTTGTAGCATCATTTATCCTCCTTCCCTGAAAAATGCAAAAGAATCTGATTTTAAAGCTGACACAGGTATGCACCTAAATTACTTTGGTGCAGGATGGACCAAAATATATTTGGAAAAAATGTGCGAGTTTTATTCGAAAATGGGTCGAACGAAATATACCGTTATCCGACACTCTAATAATTATGGTCCCTATGACAAATTTGACCTTGAACGATCCCATGTTTTTGGAGCTACCATGACAAAAGTGTTAGGCACTCAAGACGGTAAAATTGTGGTTTGGGGAGATGGTGAAGAAGAAAGGGATTTATTGTATATTTCCGATCTTGTGGATTTCGTAAATTTGACAATTGAAAAGCAGAATGCTCCTTTTTGCCTTTGTAATGTAGGGTCCGGTCGTTCCATTTCTGTGTCGGATTTGGCAAAAAAAATCATATTAATGTCCGGCAAAAAAGTTGCCATTGAATATGACAAGTCAAAACCTAGCATCAAGACAAGTCTTTCTTTAGATTGCACTAAAGCCAAAACCGAATTTGGATGGAATCCCAAGGTTGCAATTGATGAGGGCATCCAAAAAACTATGGATTGGCTTCAAGCCAATAATTGACTGACATCCCATGATAATAACCAAAACACCATTGAGAGTATCCCTATTTGGCGGAGGAACCGATTATCCAGATTGGTATCGTGAGAATGGGGGAGCGGTACTTGCCACTACCATAAATAAATACTGTTATATTACTTGCCGATATTTGCCTCCCTTTTTTCCTTATAAACATCGAGTTGTTTATTCCAAGGTCGAAACGGCCAATAGTGCTGATGAGATTAAACATCCTGCCGTGAGGTCTATCCTGCTGACTTTTGCAGAGGAACACGGACTTGAAATTCATTACGATGCTGACCTTCCTTCCCAGACAGGAGTCGGCTCCAGTTCATCTTTTACTGTGGGTTTTATTCTGGCTCTCAAAGCTCTAAAAGGAGAGTCTATCGACAAGCATGAGCTGGCTAAACTTGCCATAAATCTTGAACAGAACGTAATGAAGGAAAACGTAGGCACGCAGGATCAAATCCTTGCGGCATATGGGAACTTCAATAAAATTGATTTTCACAAGGATAATTCATTTAATGTAACGCCAGTAATTATGGAAAAGGAACGCTTTAACTTCTTCCAAGATCACTTTATGCTGTATTTTACAGGTGTCACAAGAATTGCTTCCAATATTGTTGGTGACCAATTAAATAATATGAAAAATGTTGTAAATCATTATGAAAAAATTCGGGAACTTGTTGATGAGGCTCTAATTATTTTGCGGGATTCGAGTAGATCTGTTTCTGAAATCGGGAGACTACTCCATGAGTCATGGCAACTTAAGCGGGAACTCTCTAACACAATCACCAACCCCGAAATTGATAAAATTTATCAGGCGGGAATAGATGCTGGTGCGATTGGAGGAAAAATTCTGGGAGCAGGAGGAGGAGGATTCATTATGTTTTTTGCTGCTCCCCAGCACCAGGCAAATATTCAGGAAAAATTGAAAAACCTGATTTATGTTCCCTTTCGGTTTGAAAATTTAGGAAGCAAGATTGTTGTCTATGAACCTAATGGATTCCAATAAGAACTCTTATTGTTAATCCCATCATGCCCATACCATCTAAATATTCCACGAAGGTCTGATGCCAATTTCGAAGGTACTTATTAGAGGAATAGCAAAGTCTGGACGTAGCCATTTGGCAGAATATACTACCAAGAGCCATCCCGAGGTTGAAATTCATGGACTAGCGTATTCTCGGAGCACGCGGCTCAACCTTGAGTCTCTTCGGGGAAAAGTGATTAGGCACGAATTGGAAGCCCGACATCGCCCTCTTAATACAGATAGTTATTTTAACTAAAGGCATTATGCTTGACATAAATAGTGAATTGTACCGAAAAATGTATTTGATTCGTATGGCTGAAGAAAACATACGAGTTCTTTATCCAGATGACCAACTAAAAACTCCAGTTCATTTATGCATTGGTCAAGAAGCGATTGCAGCTGGAGTTATTCAACCCCTTAAAGAAGAAGATCAAATATTTGGAACCTATCGAAACCACGGAATTTATCTTGCAAAATGTGGGGATACCAATCGTTTTTTTGGGGAATTATATGGTAAACAGACTGGCGAATTTAGAGGCAAGGCAGGTTCCATGCACCTTTCTTCTCCAGAAACAGGATTTATGGGTTCCTCGGCTGTAGTCGGTACTACAATTCCCCTAGCTCTAGGTTGTTCTTTTGTCAATCAGCAAAAAAATAACGGTAAGCTCACTGCAGTTTTTTTCGGTGAGGGGGCTACTGATGAAGGGGTCTTTTGGGAAAGCATAAACTTTGCCTGCCTGAAAAAACTTCCCATAATATTCATTTGTGAAGACAATGATTTAGCCATCCATTCTAAAGCCTCAGAGAGGCAAGGCTACAAATCCATAACTGATATTATTTCCAAATTCGACTGCCGTACCTTCAAAAGTGAGTCGACTGACCCGGAGGTGATTGCTAATATTACTATCGAAGGAATAAACCATATACGCCAGGAAGGTGGCCCCGTTTTTTTCCATTTAAAATACTATCGCTATCTTGAGCATGTAGGGATTGACGAAGATTTCAAAGCTGGCTACCGCTCCCGCAATGAATTTGAAAGATGGATGGCAGTGGACCCGATCAAACTCCAGCGTGAAAAGCTGTTAAATAAAGGCTTAAGCGAGGAATCTATTCAGGAAATTGAGAAAACTGTTTTACAACAAATAGAAAATAGTATTGAGCAAGCCCAGCAAGCACCTTTCCCTGCTAATAGCGAACTTTTCCAAAATCTCTACGTATGACCCAAATACTCAGTTACAGGGAAGCGATCAACTTGGCCCTGTCCCAAGAAATGGAGCGAGACCCGAATGTTTTCGTTTATGGTCTGGATGTACCAGACCACAAGAGCATTTATGGAAGCACTAAAGGCTTGCTCGAGCAGTTTGGATCTGGACGTTGTTTTGGAACTCCTTTGGCAGAAGATGCCATGACAGGATTCGCGCTCGGTGCGGCAATAAACGGGATGAGGCCTGTTCACGTCCACATTCGGGTTGATTTCCTCATGCTTGCAATGAACCAGATCGTGAATATGATCTCCAACTTTAATTATATCACTGCAGGCAAATTGACAGTTCCTCTGGTCATTCGTGCTGTCATCGGTCGCGGTTGGGGTCAATCGGCTCAACATAGCAAAAGCCTGCATTCCTTATTTGCGCATATCCCTGGGTTGAAAGTGGTTATGCCGACCACACCCAACGACGCAAAAGGGTTGCTGGCATCGGCAATCAGGGATGATAACCCTGTTATTTATCTCGAACATCGATGGTTATATGATATTACCGACGAAGTAAACACTGAACCAGATAGTTTGCTGCCTCTTGGCAAGCCCTATTCCTTGCGAAAGGGAACTGACCTGACAGTAGTGGCTACCTCATGGATGAATGTCGAGGCACTAAGGGCCGCTGAGATAATGGATAAATACCATGGAGTAAGCCTTGAAGTGATTGATCCTCGCACTATAGCTCCTTTAGACTATGAAATAATTTTTCAATCTGTGAATATGACCGGACATTGTATAGTTGCTGATTATGATTGGCTAAACTGTGGATTCAGTGCCGAAGTTGCTGCCCGAGTTTCAGAAACCTGTTTCAAATCGCTGAAATACCCTGTGGCAAGGATTGGATTCAGCACCACTCACTGTCCCACTACGCGACCGTTAGAAAATAAATTTTACCCCAATGCCATAGACATAATCCGGAAGACAGAGGAAATTTTAAAATTGAATCCCGCAGATTTATCTAATGAAGAGTTTTACACCTATGAGAACAAATTCAAAGGGCCTTTTTAATTCAATGATCCAGGGTTTTCAAACAATCAATATTGGAGCACAAAGTTGTTTTATCCTCTAAGTTCAGATTCATGGGGCCAGGAAGAGGCCGAAACCTGTAAAAGAGTCCTGGAAAAAGGCCGATTTACCATGGGTGAGAACGTTAAGGAATTTGAAACCGCCTTTGCCCAAAAATTTGAAGTCCCCTATGCAGCCATGGTCAGCTCGGGTTCCATGGCAAACCTTATTGGTTTGGCTGCGCTATTCTATAAAAGAAGAAGACCCCTCGAACGTGGGGAAGAAGTCATTGTCCCCTCCATTTCTTGGGCTACAACTTATTATCCATTACAACAATACGGCTTAAAGTTGAAATTTTTGGATGTAGAACTGGATACGTTAAATATGGACGTATCAAAGCTCGAAGAAGCACTAACTTCAAAAACCAGAATGGTGGTTGCTGTTAGTATTCTAGGGAACCCTTGCGATTTGAAAACTCTTCGAGAATTCTGCGATAAACATGATTTATACTTATTTGAAGATAATTGTGAATCCATGGGTGCAAAGTTGAATGGGAAGTTGTGCGGCACCTTTGGTGACCTTGGAACATTCAGCACATTTTTTTCCCATCATATTTCCACCATGGAGGGAGGGATGATTGTCACAAGGGATGAGGAAATTTATCACCTTGTAAAATCGCTGAGAGCACATGGATGGGTCCGTGATCTTCCATCGAATTCATCGATTTATGAAAAAGGAGATGATGATTTTTATGAAAGCTATCGATTTATTCTTCCAGGTTATAATGCAAGACCATTGGAGTTGAGCGGAGCTGTGGGAGTCGAGCAACTTAAGAAGCTAGACTCTTTGATTAGTATTAGGCGCAAAAATGCTCAGATTTTCGTTGATTTATTTGGAGAAGATGATCGATTTATAATCCAAAGAGAAAACGGGTCTAGTAGTTGGTTTTGTTTTACCTTAATTTTAAACCCAAAAACTCCAATTGAAAGGTTTCAGATCATAAAAGCCATGAGGCAGGCTGAAATAGAATTTCGGGTTATTACTGGCGGCTGTTTCCTTCGCCACGATGTAATTCGGTATTTTGATTTTGAAACCATTGGGGAAATAGTTAATGCTAATATTGCTCACGACCGTGGATTTTTCGTCGGGAACCACCCGATGGACCTCAGGCCACAAATTGAGAGACTAAGAGAGGTTCTGGATGGCGCTGTTCCACCGGTCGGGGATGCTCATTAACCTCAATGCGGTTTTCAACCAAACATAATGGAAGCAATCGTTCTAGCAGGAGGGATGGGAACTCGATTACGTTCTGCGATACCAGATTTGCCAAAACCAATGGCTCCCATTGAGGGTAAGCCTTTTCTAGGGTACTTATTAAATTATTGGGTTGGACAGGGAATAAAACGCTTTATTTTATCCGTAGGTTACAAGCATGAGGTTATCCAAAGGCAATTTGGATTCAGATATAAAGATACCGAAATACATTATGCCGTGGAAACGGAACCACTAGGAACCGGGGGTGGCCTACTTCTTGCCATGGAACAGCTTCGAACAAAGGAGTCCTTTTTGATTCTCAATGGAGATACATTCTTTGCAGTAAATCGGCCTGATTTGCTTAATCACCATTACAAATATGGGGCAGACATAACCCTATCTCTGGCCGAGGTTGCCAAAAATAATAGGTACAGCGGGGTATTATTAGGCGAAGATGGATGGATTCACTCGATGGAAACACGTGCTGAAGTTTCTGAGACCTGCGAGATCAACGGCGGGGTTTATCTCGTTGACCACGACTTTTTGAGGTCCAGCACAAAAAATGCTCATGAAAAATGCTCCTTAGAAGACGATCTATTGCCGGAGTTTTTAAACAAAAAAAAGCGTGTGGCAGGTTTTCTCAGTGGTGGAGCGTTCATCGACATCGGTATACCGCAAGATTACGAACGTGCCATTGAAATTCTTTTACCATATGGCAGTGATGTGTAACAGAGGCATAGTCTATGGGATATAAAATCCTGGTAACAGGCGGAGGTGGCTATCTAGGGTCGATCTTGGTTCCAGAGTTGCTCAAGGCCGGCCACAAAGTGACTGTTTTGGATAATTTCATGTATAGGCAAAACAGCCTCGCGCATTCCTGCCATGATACCAATTTCAATGTGGTGAGAGGAGATGTTCGGCTGGAAAGCACTCTAAAACCGCTTTTAAAGGAGGCGGATATTGTTTTCCCTTTAGCTGCTTTGGTGGGAGCTCCTCTTTGTGACAAAGATCCCGTGGGCGCAAAAACCATAAATCATGATGCCATGTTATCTTTGTTTAACCTAGCAGGCAACAGTTTGCCAATTTTGATGCCCACTACTAACAGTGCCTACGGTACTGGTGACAAAAATAATTTCTGCACCGAAGAGTCTGAGCTTCATCCCATTTCCCAATATGCCAAAGAAAAAGTTGAAATTGAAAAAGAACTGATGAAACGCGATAACTCGATTAGTTTTCGTTTGGCGACTGTATTTGGCATGTCGCCGCGCATGCGAATTGACTTATTAGTGAATGACTTTACATACCGCGCCGTGAACGATGGATTTATCGTCCTATTTGAGGGTCATTTTAAAAGGAATTACGTTCACATACGAGATGTGACTCGTGCCTTTTTACATGCCATAGACCATTATGAAGAAATGAAGAACGAAATATTCAACGTTGGCCTTTCGGATGCAAACCTGTCCAAAAAAGAACTGTGTGAGGTTATTAAAAAATTTGTGCCTGATTTTTTTATACAAGAAGCCCCAGTCGGAAAAGATCCTGACCAAAGAAACTACATCGTTTCAAATAAAAAAATCGAAGGCACCGGTTTTAAGCCAACCCATTCTTTGGATTCAGGGATTGAGGAGCTTATAAAGGGCTACACAATGATAAAAAATACGCAATACAGCAATATATAGTATGGGAGAAAATTTAAAGTGGGGAGTATTATTATAAATTCTGCACAGTATAGCAAACTCGCAAAAGACTAATTTATTGGAACAAATAAATTGAAAGCTGGCCTAACTTGACAACTTTATTTATGGCCTCTCGGCTGAACCCACTTATAAGTATTCACTTTCCTTAAATGATCCCCTGCCTTGAATATCGTTTCACCACAAAGCAAATTGCCCTTCTTTTCTTCCTTTTTGCCGTAATATTTCATTTGGACAAGGTCCTTTTGGGTCCTTATGCTCCTATCCGAATGCATGATTATTTCGAGGCTGAACCTGGACGTTTTTTCACATTAGGTAACTTAACCCTAAAGTTCGGATTTTTTACCTGGAATCCTCACGTAGCTGGAGGCATGCCTTCATTTGCTCACCATACGGGGCCATTCCATATCATGGCATTGGCTTCTACAATAATCCCGCTCTGGCTACTTTATCATATTCAGGTCATCCTTCTTATGTCTCTTGCCGGTTATGGCATGTACCGGTTTATCCAGGAATTCACTGATATTCCACAAAAATTGGCTCTCTTTGGAGGGTTATTATTTGCCCTTAGCAGTCAGCTCCCAACGTCAGGCCTTCCATTGATGCCATTTAATTTTGTGTTTCCATTTTTCTTTTTATGCCTTCACAACTCGCCGAACACATCTCCCGGGGCTAACACCCTCATATCACGCTTAATTTGGTTAATTCTATTTGCCTGGTGGTCCTATCCCGTCCTCACAATAGCTTATCCTATTCTCCATTTGGTGCTAATTTTTTTCCTCACGTCATTTCAGAAAGCATTCAGGAAACGATGGCTCATTCAGTTTTTCTTATATTGGGTCGGCTACAGCTTGCTTTTCATGCCATCGGTTTACGCCCTTTTAGATTATATTCCCTTTCAGTACCGCTCGTATCCCGAATCTATTAATTCTTCTATTCCACTAGCGAAATATTTTTACGGGTTCCTGGAATATACCTGGCATAACGTATTTGCAAGGTTTTCAATAAATTCTCTTTTATTTCCCCTTTTGATTGCCAGCATTCCCCTGGTTTTTATCTCACAGGAAGTGCGCAGATACGCTTACCTGTTAGCTTTTTTTATAATCCTGGCAGGAATCAGCGGATCGGATTTATCCGGATTGTATGCAGGAACTTTCCTGGAAAAGATGGAAACTCGCTTCACCTTTCTCCTGCTTCCATTTGCCATGACCCTCTATATGGTTATGGCAATCAAAACTTTGCGGCAACAACCAGCGAGAGTTCGCTACCTTTGCATAGGTTTGGCGATCGGGTCACTGTTTTACCTTTATAATCTGGACAACAGTTGCTGTGGCTCATCTCCAGGCGCTGTACCCGGATTCAAAATTATAAATACCCTGGTTGCATTGGGGGTTTTTCTTTGTGTGGAGTCAGCTTTTTTAGCTACTATAACATCCCCTTCTTCAAAAAAACTTAGCCGGAATGGTGCCGGGGCTTTAATTATATTTATTGTCATTGGAACTCTGGGCGTTGCCAAGTTGGCACGCTTTGTTTCTAAGGAGAATAAAATATATAAGAGGCATTTTGAAAGCCATTCGGTATTCAGGGAGATGACTGACGAAGCAAAGTTCGATCCTTTTCGTGTTGCTATGATAGGCAACCGGCCTACCATTGCCGAAACTTATGGCCTGGAGTACATGGGTGGACGAGGGCCAATGTTTAACCGATTTTATAAGGATTATTTTAAACTTCTAGTTTGGCCGCAATTAAAGAGGGACCCTGACAAGAAAATATTTTTCGATACCTATGATTATGAGTTATACCTTCAAGTCCAGGATCAATCTCATCCCGAATTTAAATATAACCTGCGGCCCAGTGCTGGAGACTGGAATCTCTCGCTCCTTCGAGCCGCAAATGTTAAATACGTTATCTCCAACAGAATCATCAGCGGCATGAACCAATTTGCCACATCAGTAAGAATTGATGACGGGGAATGGTATAGCCCCAACTCATCCTGGGCCTTAAAGCCCTGGGAAATAACAGATCGAATGATATCTTCCTTTGAGTTGACGCGAATTGGCCCAGTGGGCAGAAGAAGAGAGCCGGTACGTTACTTCATTTATGAAATGAAAGATTATTTGAAGAGGGCTTATTTGACATCGGAAGCAAGCGTTTTCTCAACCCGAAAGGAAGTTTTGGAGGCACTGGGAAAAACAACCATTGAGGATCTGGCAAGCACGGCTTATCTCGCAAAAGAGGATGCAGGCGGAATAGGAAATTTCCCTACCAGTGTGGGAAACCAACTGAAAACCCTTGAGCACTTGGAGTTTCTTACCTATGAACCAGATCGGATGATAATGCAGACAACAGCCCAAGGACCTAGGATGCTTATTGTTTCAAACAATTATGATCCAAAATGGAAAGCCTTTGTCAATGGTCAGGAAACAAAAATCATAAGGGCCAATCACGCATTTCAAGGCATTCTGTTACCCGGCTCAGGAAAATTTAGAGTGGAACTGATTTATTATGATCCGGTCTTACTATGGACATTTATAGCCATTCCTTTCGGAGCTTTACTGGTCTTTGCAGCAGCGAAGCTTAACTTAAAGAAAATTCATCAGAATACCATCCAAGAATTTGTTTAACGTTTACTCAAGGCTCGGATGCTTATTGAAGAGGACTAACCTGTCTCCAGCTTTTGCAATCAACAGGTTCAATAGCCTATATAAAATCATGACCAATCCCAATAAGCCATTTCTTTGGAAAACCGGTCGCCATCTCCAATATCTTGAATACACCATTACAAAGCCTTCATTTTGTAACCGAATCAAATCTTTAGGAGTTAACCCATTTACTTTTGTGACAGAATTCCCATATCTTTTATATTCTGAAAAGTCATCCGATATCAACTCAACCCCGTTTTGACCCTTCAAGGCCATTTCATGGAATTCCGTACCAGGGTACGGAACAGCAATAGCAAAGTTTGCCTGTTTTACCTCTTTTGCTTCTCGCAGAAATTTTAAGGTTTTCCTCACATTTTCTACGGTTTCCCCTGGCAATCCGATCATCACCGAATTGAGGGCCTCAATATCATATTTATTTAGCAATGCATTGGCCTCACGATATGCCTCCAGCGGAACTTCTTTTTTCATAGTTTCACGCATATCTGTATCTACGGTTTCCAATCCAAAAGATAATCTGATCAGGCCAGATTTCTTCATCAATGCAACTAAATCTTCGTCCAAGAGATTTGCCCTGGTACTTCCTTCAAATGTTATATTCAACTTTCTATCTAAAATTAAATTACATAGCTTCACCGTTCTAGCTCTCTGAAGCGTGAGAACATCATCAACAAACATAAAATGTCTTATACCAAAGGTGCTTACTAAATACTCCATCTCGTCAACTACAGACTCGGTTGAACGCTTAGATATTCGGGTCGTATCCAATTGGTCGGATGCGCAAAAGATGCATTTCCACGGGCACCCTCTAATAGTTTGAATTGTCGCGAAGTTAAGTCTTCCCCGGAGTGTGCCAAAAACATATTTACTCATATCCAATAAGTCGTACGCAGGGCGAGGATATATATCTAAATCTCGACTTACACTAACCTTTTCATTTTTAAAAACTTGGCCACCCAATCTATAGATTAGTCCCGGAACTGTTTCTAAGGACTCATTATTCGAATATACTTCAAGAAATTTAGGCCATGATTCCTCCGCATCCCCAATGAAAGCAAAATCAAAAGCTTTATCAAAAACCTGCTCTTCGACAATGGTTATATGGGGGCCACCAATGCAGATTTTAGCTTTTTCACCTTTTTCTTTCAAAGCGGTCGCAATTTCTTTGGACAAGTGAAAAAATGGAGACATTCCTGACATGCCGATCAAATCGACCTTCTTCTCCATGGCCATACTTACAACATCCTCCTTTGAGAGCTTACCAACTTCAGCATCAATTATTTCCACCGTGTGGCCCTGCTTTTGTGCGATAGCCGCCAACAAAGCCAGGTTCAGCGGAGGAAAAGCTCCCCCATTTTTCCGGGCAAAATATTTATTTATGCCGACATACGAACCTGTCCACATTGGATACAACAGAAGTATTTTCATTCTAATTTCATCTTTTCAATTAGCACATTTGGAAAAACACTTTTTTCAAAGGAACTGCGCTTAAAACCATCTTAAATTTAACTTCTAAGTGTACTGTTGGTCAATCAATAGTCGAGCGGGGATAAACTAATTATTTCTTGAATCGCCAAATCAAAAGAGCGTTGCTGAGAGAGCTACGTTCAAAGGTTCTTCCTCCTGCTCACGACTACCAAAGATAACTCGAATTTAAAGCATGTTTGTAACACCTCTATCCTAACCCATTCGACAAGCTTTGAAAATCTGGATCGCTATTCTTAAAGTGCTCATAAGAACCCTGCATGAAAATTTTTCCCTCCTCCAAGCGCACAATGGTGTCACAATGCTGAAGTGTGGTCAACCGATGTGCAATAATAAGAATAGTTAGATCACGGTCAAGGTTTTCTATGGCAGCAATCACCTCTTTCTCCGTCTGGCTGTCTAACGCACTTGTCGCTTCGTCGAAAATAATCACTTCTGCCTGTTTATAAAGCGCCCTGGCAATTCCAATACGCTGGCGCTGACCCCCACTAAGGCGGATGCCGTGCTCACCTACGAAAGCACCATAACCCTCAGGCCGACTCTCAATAAATTCAGAAATCTGCGCCAGATGGGCAACCCGTCGGATGCGATCCTGATCTATCTGCTCCGGCAGTAAGCCAAAAGCAATATTTTCAGCGATGGTAGCATCTGCCAGAAAAATACTTTGCGGCACATGTGCTATGGTGTTCTGCCATGCTTGTTGAGTTTTGCTGTCAATCAACCGGCCATCCACCAAAATATTTCCTTGCGAAGGTTCGAGCAAGGCCATAAGCAAATCCAATGCGGTACTCTTGCCACTGCCGGTGCTACCGATAAAACCGACCCTGGCTCCTTTTGGAATAGTGAGACTAACTCCGTTTAAAACCCAGGGGCCCTCATCACTATAACGGAAGTGCACATTATCAAAACTAATAGCAGTCCTAAATTCAAGAGACTGAGGTGAGGGTTGATAGGCCCTTTCGGGAAGAGGCTGGTCAAGCAAGTCAAGCACATCCCGCAGTGAAACCTTACTCCCGAGCACTGTCCCCCAGTTACCATACACCTGTTGTAGCAGAGGAAGCAGGCGTTGCGCCCCAATGGCTAGCGCTCCCAATACCGGCAGTTGTGCCTCCATGCCACCCGGTCGAAAACTCAGCATGTAGGCTAAAGCGGTTATTACCAGTATACCCAGAACCTCCATAGCGTAACGCGGGGATTGGGCTATAAACTTGTTCTCACCATTAGCACCTTGAAGTTTTAGAATCGCTGAACGATAAACATCAGTATAAATCGCCTGGGAATTATCCAGAATTACGTCACGTATAGCACCGAGACCTTCCTGCAGAACCTTAACTACTCGGGTTTGCTCTTGCGCTATACTTTGGCTGTTTCGTTCCAGTTTGTAACGTACTTTCCATGCAATAATGCTGTAGCCGGCCCCAAAACTCACCATCGACACTGTAGCTACTAGTGGATCTATTACTATTAATGTTATTAGAACACCCAAAAACAATACCACCAAAGTACCTACCGCCACTAAAGACATCAATACATCTGTGACAGACGTTATTTTTTGAGTAATACCGCTGATAACCTGACTACTACCGCGAGACATATGTACATGGTAAGGCTGATATAGTGTTTTGCGATAAACCTCAACTCCGAGCTCAGCTCCGGTACCATTTGCAAGCCGAATACTTGCCCAAAGCAATAAGACGCGTAGCCCACCAGCAACCGTAGCAGCCGCGGCAAATGCAACTACAAGGGGGATTACCAAACTTTCAGCCGAATCTATGTCCAGAGCTTGAACAACGCTTTGCATCAAGGGATGATTAAACACTTTGTCGGGTTGAGTAAAAATACCGATGAAGGGCACCACAGCACTGATGCTGATAATTTCGCTAAGCGAGCTGACAAGCGTCAAACCCATTAACAATATAAATTGATAGCGACGGCGATGAGAAATATGCTGAAAAAGATTAACCAGCAATTGGAACAGGCTATCAGGTGTGGGTTTTGGTGTCATTGAGGGTTTATTTTTGGGTTCACCCAGTGGGAAGTCTTGCATCCAATTATACTATTAATATAATAGCAACTAAAGAGAAAGGGTCTCCTGTAGCTTCGACTTGCCTTTCATGGCTCTATCGCGTAGAGCAACTAACTCTTGGGTCCACTCTTCGACAAAGCTATCCGAAGTGGTAAAAAAATAATCTTTAATTTTATCTACGACTACTTTTGTTTTCGGCATTTCCCACCATTCCTCAATAGTTTCGTATTTTTCATTCAAAAAAAGGGCCGCCGACTCTGCAGTTGGATGAAGAATCCCGACAGCCTGAAGTTCCTCAAACAAACTCTTCACATCGTCCGAAAAAAAATACTGGCGCATATCAAAAAATAGCAACACTGGAGTACCGACATAAAATGCCTCCAACCAAGTTGTAGATAAATGGTCTGACACATAAATTCTACATGACGCCAAAGATTCATCAAACCTGCAATTAGAGTCAAACTTGATTTTCCCTCCAGTCAGGTCTAGCCAGCGCTCTTTATATCGCCACCCAAAATCTAGCGGATAAGAGCGAAGCAAAAAATACTTACCAACATTTTCATCTAACCTGAGATAAAAATTGTAGTGGGTGGTAATTTTTTTGAGAAAATTATCAGAATTATCATCTTGCTGACGATAAATAAAGCGATTATTATCCGTGGAAACGAATAAAACATCTGCAAAACCACTTCTCTTCTTTCTAGCTTCCTTACAAGCAGACATCTTTGCTAATTTTTGGGCTGGCAAAAACTTGCCGGAGAGTGATTTTTCTTTCCACCGATAGAATTTATCGACATTCAGCTTTTCGAAATATTCAGAACATTTGAACTTATTTTTTTGGGCATTATAATTACCGCCATGCTGAAATCCGATAATTTTATTTCCATTTTCAGCCACCTGACTTGCCAAAATTTTATATCCATCATTTAAATAAAACCCGATTGCCGTCCCCAACACAGGTATCTTACCTAATCCTGATATTTTTTCGTTATAATTCTTTAACCCCTCCAATAGACTTACAGGAAAATATTTGATAAATAATTTATTAGCCACCAAATCAAACCTGTCCTCTTCAGTCACTTTCAACAACATTCGCAATGATTCATTTTCTTTAACGTCCGGCAACTTCTTCAGTAAAATTTTGCTTGGGATTATAAGGATTTTTCCCCTACTACGCAAAAACATCAAGATTGTCATTTTCAAAGGAAAGTAACCATCCAGGACAACTACCGGCTCTCGACACTTAATCCACCATTCGAAAATCACTCTCCACAAAGGAATTAATATTGAAATCCCCCTACGCGTTAAACTTTTCCTCGCAGTACCCCCTTCCGACAACGAATCATCTTCAGGCAGTAGATCTAAACAAAACTCAACCTTGACACCAATGGCTTTAGCAACATCACTAAATAGCTGTTGATTAAACCAATCCTTTTGGCAATTTCTCACAAACTCGTGAGTAGTTGATACTGGTGGGAGGTCGTCTTTAAAGCAATTTAAAAAAACATCACCCAATTGTTTGCGCGCATTTTCCAGTTTATTCACCCTGTCATAAACAACTGAGGTAAAATGTAGCAACCATGAGTCAAGAAGAACCCCCCATGCTTTTTCACCGTAATCAATATCCAGGGCCGAATTCATTATCCCTGACAACTCTTTGCGATAGCGCTCCACTCGCTCAACGACAAACTGTTGGGAACCAATACGGTATTCCTGGGTCTCCCAAGGGCCATCCAGGATGACATGGCTAGTTGTCTCTAATAATTTAGCATCAAGGTAATCAGGTATACTGTCAGAAATAAAAGCAAGTTTTGAGCTAGTATCCCAGCAAGCTTTGCAATTGCTAACTACAAGGCAGGTTTTATTATTCAACTGGGGTTCCCCGCTCGACATTTAAACTCCTTTGAAAATTTGCATTTCATGAGGCCTAACCTGAAATAGAAAATTCAGAATCATCCGCGATTCGAGCGACCCCCAGTGTTTCTGGCAGGTGATATTGCATATAAAGCAGTATTCCAAGAGTCTTTGCTGTTGGGGCACTTTTTGAAGAACCTGACTCAATAGGGCTATTCAGGAGACCCTTTTTAAGTGTGCACGACCGGCAACTTCATGACAGCAGACCTTTTTGCCAAAGGGGGGGGGCTACTGTAAGTCTTCCAGTGATAGCGGGGTCCCAAAGCTGATGTCAAGTAGCGCAGTCCTACCCAATATCTGCTCATAAAATTTTGGTTCCAAACCAAATCCAGGTCGAATGCTTTTTACATTTTCTCTTGTAATAATTTCACCTGCCCTAATATCTTTAACCGCATATAACGAGCGCCTGAATATCACGTTCCCCCGCTCACTCCCTTTTCGCTCGTAATTTACCTGCCCGAGGGATTCCCATGCAGTCCTACTGTCCTCACACAGTTGTTTTAACCCATCAGGCTCAAGCGAAAAACTATCATCTGGCCCTCCTCCGTTACGATCAAGAGTGAAGTGTTTTTCAATAATGGATGCCCCCATCGCAATACTGGCAATAGCAGTCGCGTTGCCTAACGTGTGGTCCGACAAGCCGGTTACCAGGCCAAATCGTTGAATCATATCCGGAATAACACGCAGGTTGTAGTTTTCGGCAGGGGCAGGATAACCACTCACACAATGCAAAATGGCAAGCTCCCTGCAACCTCCTTCGAGTGCAGTGTCAATGGCCTCCTGAATTTCTCCTGCATCCGCCATGCCGGTGGAAAGGATCATCGGTTTTCCGGTGGCGGCAATGTATTTAATCAGAGGCAAGTCGACCAGCTCGAAAGAGGCAACCTTATAAATGGGGATGTCCAATTCTTCTAGAAAATCGACTGCTGTTTTGTCAAACGGGGAACTGAATCCTACTATCCCATGTTTTTTACATCGGTCAAAAATAGGTTTATGCCAATCCCAGGGAGTATGGGCTTCCTGATATAGCTTGTATAAAGATTTTCCTTTCCAAAGGCTGTCAGGATCAGATATAAAAAAATCGCCTTTGTTAATATCCAGAGTCATGGTATCGGCAGTGTAAGTTTGGAGTTTGAGTGCGTGCACTCCTGCCTTGGCCGCAGCGTCTACAATAGCTAACGCCTTGTCTAATGACTGGTTGTGATTGCCAGACATTTCGGCCACGATGAAAGGGGGGTGACCTCCACCTATGCTGAATTTTCCGACACGAATAAATTGATCTGTCATTTTTTTTCGCAATTCAACTTTTTATAATTTTCAACAAGGTATTTGATAGGGGTGTCCCATCCCTCAGTAAGCAAATGTTCAACCGCTTTAAAGTCAGAACGTTTATGGAAAGAACCTTTTCCAAATTGTGGCTCGCCCTGCTTCTTTCCTGAGAAAATTTCAGGCCATTCCTTCACAAAAAGTTTCTCTATTTCCCGTTTTAGACGGTCATAGCTTGTTTTCAGGGTGTCGTCTGGGTGGGGTTCTATTTTTTGTCGGGCTAGCAAACATCCTGTATCAATACCCTCATCGATAAAATGCATACTGACTCCTTTTGGAGTGTCATCTAAAAACGACCAAAGATTTGGATCTGACCCCCGGTTCCACGGCAGATATGAAATATGAAGGTTTATAGCTCTATTATGGAACCTCTTGACAATCTCCTGACCAACAATGTGTTTATAGCCATAACAAACGATAAAATCAACCGCATCTAATATCTTTGATGAAGGCATAATTTCTTTTTCATAACAGATGACTTGGTTGCCAAGATCCGTAAGGTGTGAAGATATGTTTTCACTAGGTGGCCCCAAAAGAAGGATAGTCATGGTCAATCAGTTTTTATTTTTAACAGTACAGGGAAGTTCCATTCGGGAAAATTGCCCCCCGGTTGGAATGGAATTACAACTTTTGGATAAGTCATTTTTTAAGTTTATATGAGAGAAACTCCAATTCCCTTTTTCACTATTTGTATAGTATTCCAACAATCATGCTTACGCCTTGCCCTACGCATATTTGCGAAGCGCGTTCTGCCATAAAATCAAGTTTTTCTTTATCACTACAAATCAATAAAGACGCTTCAAGCAGGCTCTTGGAAGCCTTAGCATTTCGACCGATTAGAATGGCGGCCTCAGTTTTTTCAAGCTCGGTAGCGATGTAGCTTTGATTATCGGCTGTCACCATCATCAGTGTTGGCAGGCCGAGTAAACACCGCTCCCAGGCTGTGCTTCCAGCAGACCCAATAGCCAGGTCACTTTCGGCCATAATTTGAGCCATGTTCGACACACCCACTTTTACTTCAGTCGGCCAATTCAACTTTCCTGCCCGTTCTCGCACATTATCCAACCAAGGCGATTTATCACCCACTACCACGGTAATGCGGCAATTGGTCGGTAACGAGCTATATTGCAAGGCCTCTAGTATCTGGCCGGTGGTGTTGGGTTGATCGACCCCACCCATACTGATAAGCAAATGCTCCAATTTAGATTTTGCGCGACGTTTTAAGCTATAGTCGCGCCATTCAGCAAACTCAGGGCGTAGCAAAGCATAATCCGCCCCGGTCAGCAGTGTGGTGTCCTCCGGAACCCAGGGGCGGTATTCTCTTTCATTACGCCCCAGGGTCTGATCCAGCAATAGTTCGCAGTCATGCATACGATCTGCCAGATCATCGATTACCATAATCCTATCACAACTACTACGCGCGGCACTTTCCCACCTGTTGTCCAGTGAATAATGATCGACAATCAGCCAATCAAAATGTTTTCCATCCAGCACTGCCTGCATCTGAGCCAGGTCGGTTTCCCAGCTTTCCCCCAGCCAATTGGAATGAGGTGGGATTCGAGCAGGGTCAGGTTCCGGTTTTATGGTCTGCGTTGCCGGAGGCAATAAATGCAACCGATGCCCCTCAGCAGTAATACATTTCCCCAGGTGCCCAGAATAATCTCTGCAAACAAAGCATACTTCGGCCCCCTTTTCCTTTAAAGCATTAGCCAGAGTGAGACAGCGCATTACATGTCCGGTCCCAATATGTGTGGCTGCATCTGCGCGTATGACTATACGCATTAATACGCCTCAATTTAACCGCTTAAAATTACCATTAACACTTATTTAAACGGACTTACTACCGGCAGTACCAATCGCTAGGTCGCAATCTGCCATAAGTTGAACCATGTTCGACGCATTCACTTTTATAACTAGTCGCTCAACTTCTCCCGGCAACAAATAACTATTTAATATTTTTTTGTCTAACATGTGCATTCAATTCGCAAAGCTCGGGCTTGGCCCTGAGCAGGCATAATACCTCCTCTGCCGAGACAATCTGCCCCTCTTTATACAACTCCGAATATATGGCCGCAATAAAATCAAGATCTTCAGGCGTATCTAGAGTCCAGCGATAAGCAGACAAGTCCTCATCACTCTTAAAGTCATGAAGCAAGAATTTATCTGGATGCTGGTACATATAGGGCGTGACGTGTTCCCGTTCAAACCCTAGTTCAGCTTCCTTGTGCGCCAACTCAAGTGCCGAAAAATCAAAAATCTCTATATCGAGACCCCTTGGGTAGGTTCGTATTCTGGTATTACTAAGACACGCCTTCGAGGAGCCCGTCAGCAGGATACGATTAAATTCGCAAAGCATCCGGGAAAGAACCTCGGGATCAAAAAGAGGGCAGTCCGCCGTTACTCGAACTACTATTTCCGCCTCATTTTTTTTGGCCGCCTCATAATATCGACCTAAAACATCATTTTCACTACCACAGTAAACCCCTACCCCCAAATTTATCGCTTCAGCTACTATTCCTTGATCTCTTGTACTCTTGGTGGTAGCCACAACCACCTTATCAATAGCCTCGCACGCCTGAACCCTGCCTACCACATGCGACAAAACCGATTTACCACATAAGGCCAGCATTACCTTCCCTGGTAAACGGGAGGAATTCATCCGAGCTTGAATTATGGCTACTGATCTCATTTCCAGTTTTGGTTTCCGTCAAGCAATCCGTTCAGCCAACCCGCAAAACCATGATTCACCCTGAAGAGAGGTTGAGATTAAATATCTCTATCGCTGAAGAATCAGAGCAACGAGGTTTAGCACTCCATCTTAATGACGCGCGATAATGTCTTTTTCGTAACAAAGGATATTCAGAAACCTGCAACATTATTGAAGGCAACAATCTCCTCAAGGCTGAGGAAATGAGGGTTTTTCCCAGAATGATATTCAAACCCACATTCAACTGGCTTACCCGCCTCCTTGAGTTTATTGGCGGTAAAGTCAACATAGGTATTAAACTGAATAGTCGGCATGATCACAAAATGGTCTGCAAACTCCAGAGTGAGATGAGAGTCATCGGCGGGGCACATGGTCTCATGCAATTTTTCACCCGGGCGAATACCAATTTTTTTGTGAGGTATTTCAGGTGCCATCGCTCTCGCAATGTCCACCACCTTAATGGATGGGATTTTAGGAACAAATATCTCTCCACCATGCATACGCCGAAAATTTTTCAGCACAAAATCAACACCTTGTTGCAAAGTTATCCAGAAGCGAGTCATATCCGCATCAGTGATAGGTAGGAAATCAGAATTCTCAGCAATAAGCTTGCTAAAGAAAGGCACCACCGAACCCCGTGAACCAACAACATTTCCATAACGCACCACCGAGAACCGTGTCCTACTCCTACCAACAATATTGTTTGCCGCAACAAAGAGTTTGTCAGAAGCAAGCTTGGTTGCGCCGTACAGGTTGATCGGGTTGGCTGCCTTGTCTGTAGAAAGTGCAATGACCTTTTCAACATTCATTGCCAATGCCGCTTGAATAACGTTTTCAGCCCCATGAATATTAGTCTTGATGCACTCCATGGGATTGTATTCAGCTGCTGGCACATGTTTAAGCGCCGCCGCATGAATAACATAATCCACCTCGCACATCGCTTGTTTGAGGCGATCTCGGTCGCGCACATCACCTATAAAGTAGCGCATGCAGTCCTCATGGAAAATCTTCTCCATTTCGAACTGCTTAAATTCATCACGGGAATAGATGATTAGCTTCTTGGGTGTGTAGTGTTCTAGAAGCGTCTTGACAAATTCTTTTCCAAAAGAACCGGTTCCCCCGGTGATGAGAATGGACTTATTGTTGAACATTATTTACGAGATACCTGCTGGATTGTTTCTAACACCTGGATCGAGCGATTCATGCAGAAGGAAGCTGGGGAAAGTACTCAACGAATTGATTAAATGAGCCTCTCGCCAACAACCCATCAATCACTCATCGGTCATTATGCAGAAAAAGCCTTGGCAAAGCAAGTGGTGGATTCACAATATGACCACCTTGAGGCACGCAAACCATTTATAGTAGCTTGGCCTCATTTGCAGGGAACGGCTTTATTTTTGATACGCCGCCAGAACTTTTTTCACCGCTAAAATAACATCTTCAATATCGTCATCTGCCATGCCGGGCCACATGGGAAGGCTGATCAGGCGATAGTAAATATTTTCGGCAATCGGCCAACTCCCTTTCTTATAGCCGAGCTTCTGATAATAAGCCAGCCAGGGAACGGGAATATAGTGCACGTTCACCCCTATATTTTCGGCGCGCAAGGCCCGAAAAACCTCATCCCGGTCCTTTACCAGGTTTTCCAGGTTGAGCTTGATAACGTAAAGGTGCCATGCCGACTGACAATCCGGGTGCTCGGTAGGTGGAGTAAGTTGTGGGACCCCAGAAAAGGCCTCATTATATCTGGCGGCAATCTCCCTCCTGCGCGCCAACATTCCAGGAAGTTTCTGGAGCTGAGAAATTCCCAGAACAGAGTTCAGTTCAGTCAGACGGTAGTTATATCCCATCTCCTCCATATCGTAAGTCCATGTCCCCTGCTCTTGCCTTTGGTGATGGTCCTGCATTATTCCGTGGTTTCGGAACCGACGGAGGCGCTCTGCAAATTTAGCATCATTGGCCACCACCAGACCTCCCTCTCCCGTTGTTATATGTTTGACCGGATGGAGACTGAAGGTGGTCATATCGGCAATAGAGCCAACCAAACGATTTTTGTAGGTGGCTCCCAAGGCATGGGCGGCATCTTCAATAAAAACCAGGTTATTGTCTTTGGCAATTTCCCCTATGGTATCCAGGTCTGCAGGCTGGCCGGTAAAATCTACGGCAATGATAGCCTTGGTCCTAGGGCTCAGGCATTCCTTGATTTTTTCGGGATCAATATTGAGTGTCTCAGGGTTCACATCGGCAAAAACAACCTTTGCCCCCTGATAACGAATGCAATTTGCCGTTGCCATGAAGGTCAGAGGACTCGTTATTACCTCGTCACCAGCCTCAATCCCTGCGGCTAAGACAGCACAGTGCAAACCAGCTGTTCCGCTACTAACTGCTATTCCATGAGCCGCGCCAACTTGGCCGGAAAATACTTTTTCAAACTTTACAATTGTTGGCCCCGTAGTCAACCAGTCAGACTGCAACACATCTATGACGGCATGAATATCCTTCTCATCAACAAATTGCTTGCCATAAGGAAGCAACTTTTCCCGAACAGGGGTTCCGCCGTAAAGCGCAAGTTTGTTTTTTTCGAAAAGGCTTTTATCTGTCAATTTTTGCTACTGCCCAGTTAAGTTCTTTAGCTAGTTTTCAGTTTTTTTCTAAATAAATTCTTTATTTTTCAATAGGTTAGGCTTTCGCGGGGTGCCCGCCCGGGAGACCATGGATTTCAATCACTTAAAGGCTTTTCCCGTAACAGATTGTACCCCGAGCCAACTCAAATTTCCAGGTTTTAAACACCCAAAATTCACGTCCATTTTATAATGGCACAGAGTAGTGATATCGGTGGATGTCTTTTGTTATGCCAAGTCCGTGGTTACGAATTCTAAGTCCAATTTTCAAATGAACTCTCCCCCGCCTATTCGAGACATCATATAAATAACTCAAAGTGGAGTTTAGCTGGAGAGCTTGCCAAACACCTCTGCCAATACATAGTGAGGAGTCGGAACTAGCTAAAATGGAATTGAGCCAGAAACGTCGAGGGGCATATTGGCATAAAGAAAGTGATTTTCACTTGTCATTCGATATAATAAAGGCGTTTATTGGGAATCAGCCCTATTAACTCTTCGGGGTTTAAATTCTCAGGGTTTATTAGCACCTGTTTGTTCCGCCCTATCGAGCCTGGTGGGTGGCTCGACTTTTCTTGAGTTGATCAGAAAAATATCCAGAATTCACAATAAAAGCTGGTTCTGCCAGCCTTGAAGTTGAAATTATGAGCAACAAAAAATGTGCCCCAAAAATAATTATTTTAACTTTGCCTCTTAGAGACACACCAACCGATTTCCCCCCCTTAGGCAGTTTGTCCGTTATTACCGCCTTAAAAAAGGCTGGATTTGAAAACACGCATTTTTATAACCTTGATTTTCTGCGCCCGAAATACGAAGAAGTTCTCACATACTTGGAAAAAGAAAAGCCTGACATTCTCGGGGTCAGCGCGGTTGTGTCTACCGGTTACGGGTATACAAAAAAACTGTCTCTAGATATTAAAAAATTATTACCTGATGTAACAATCCTTTTAGGTGGAAATCTGGGGGCATCGGCAGAGATACTTCTTAAAAAAACGGGTGTTGATTTCATCTGTTCTGGAGAGGGCGACAAAACAGCCGTCGATTTTGTTCATTGCTGGCTGAAAGCTAAATCAAAAAGTTCTTTTAATGCGGTCAATGGGCTCGCTTATTTGAGTGACCAGAGGGAACTTGTGATGACCCCCTACGCCAAAAATATTAGTGCGGCTGAAGTTTATGATATTGACTGGTCCATTTTGGAAGATATTGATCAAATGGATTTTTATATTCAACAGCGTAGCTCCTCCAGATTTAAAAGCTCATCATTCGCCCAGGACCCAAGATCTAATGAGCCACATCGGAAAAATAAAACAATTTTTTTCGTTGTAACCAGCAAGGGTTGCGTGGCCAAATGTTCTTTTTGTCATCGCTGGGATACAGGAATACGTTATATCCCAGTACCCGTTGTAATGAAAAGAATAGATTATTTCATTGAAAAATATGATGTTGGCTTTATTTCATTTGGGGATGAGAATTTTGGTTCAGATAAAAAATGGCTTTCTGAATTTTTAAGAGAGATAAAAACCAGGAATTTATTGTGGGCAGTGAGTGGAATGCGGGCCAGGTCTACCTCATTTGAGTTATTGAGCGAAATGAAGGATGCGGGTTGCTGTGAGGCGCAATTTGGATTAGAAAGCGGGAGTCAACGTATGCTGGATGTTATGGATAAAGTCACTAGCATCGAGCATAACTATAATGCAATTAAGTGGACAACTGAAAACAAGCTGGCAACCTGTTTGCAGTTCGTAATAGGGATGCCCGGTGAAACCCCTGAGTCAATTCAGGAAACAGCAGATTTTGCTTGCTACTATGCGGAATTATCCCCGGAAATTGACCCCAATCACGCAGCTATTAATTTTGCCCAGGCCTTACCGGGAACCCCCTTGTATGAGTTAGCTAGGAGAAAAGGACTTATAGGGCCGTCCATTGATGATGAGGAAAATTATCTGCTGAAAGTTTCGAATCGCGATGCCAGGGACGGTGAAACAAATATTAATTTCACAGACTATCCAAAGTTATTACTCGAAAACTGGCATTTTGAAATCCAAATAAAAACCCGAAATGCTTATGTCAAAAAATGGGGCAAGGAAAGTTATAACAATTTAATTTTGAAAAAATTTGAGCACCATCCTCAGTTAGAGGGAAAAATCCAAAGTCTTAAGTCAAATTTTGACAGTGACTCGGGTTATTTTGCTTACCCAGCTAGAGCGAAGGAGAAACTCAAAGGAATGGCCGACAGATCTCCTTCTATTTGGTGGTTAATCAGGCAAAAGGTTCCCGGTTTGATCCCGATGCGCTACCCCTCTTTCTTCTGGTGGACTCGCCACTTCTCCATTTTATTTGTTTTGCCCTGGGCGGCTCAAAAATATGGTATCAAAATTACTGTAGCTATGTGTATTGAGTATCTTAAGTGGAAAGCAAATCAATTGTTCTCCTTTGCGAAAATAAAAACAGCATTCGAACCCATTTCATTAAGAAAAACCATCCTCAAAAACATTATTCCCCCGATCCCAACCGATAACCCTGCAATGGAAAAATTTCGCAAGGGAAGGTAATTTTCTCAAGAAGGTTTTGACACACTAACACTTTCCAAATCTACAGAATTAATCCCAATTAGCAAAAAAAATGTACCTTGGAGGGGATGGCTCAAATTGCTACTCTCATTTTTCAGATTGGGTCAACTGGTCTATTCTTGTTTGCGAGCTTTCGAGGTTGACTTTTAGGAGTTCATCCAATGTCGGCAAGGGCGTTGCTGTAAGAAAAATCTGATAGGAAAATAATCTAGGAGACAACCGGATGAGGAACTGGTTGATCCCTAGGAGAACCCGGCTTAACGCGTTTTCCCCGATGGCGAGGGGGTAAGGGGCGGGGATCCCTTTAACTTCCAGTATTTTGAATCCTGCCTGCACAAAAATGTCTTGTATTGTACGGTAAGTGAACAACCGCCTGTGACCCAAATCAAGAATTCCCCGGATACCGTAACTGAACCTGCCAAACAAGAGCTGGATTCTCATGATGAAAAAACCAATGTTGGGGACCGACACAATAATTTGGGGGCATTTCCCCCGGGATAGTGCTCTTAGATTGTATACAAATTTTTCAGGTTCATTCAGATGCTCAAGGACGTCCAAGAGGAGAATGCAGTCGAATTTATCAACCGGGATAGAGGCTGTCATATCATCAAGGTCCATCCTGGTGAATTTTTTAAGTTTATGTTTGTCTTTCGGGTCTTCGTAGTCGATGGCTTCTACGTGGCAGCCTTTTCTAAGGAGTTCCATGCCTACCAGGGAATTACCACACCCGATATCGAGGACCGAGGCCTTATCGCCCACTTCGTTTATGGCGTACTCATGGGATGAAGGGTAGCCCTGTTTCAATTCATATTTTTCGATTCCCTGGCGGACATCAAATTTTCTTTCGTAAAACAGCGACATCAGGTGGAGTCGGCTTTTTATGGTTTCCCGCATCACGTCCCATGCATATTGAAGGCCATTAACATGGGAGGTTTCCAAACCATAATACGTGGGAATCGGGATTTCCATGATCTTGTACTTTTTAAGCAGAAATTGAATTAAAATCTCGGTGTCGAAATGAAAGTCATTGGTGTTCAGTTCAAAGGGAATCTCTGACAAGGACTTTACCCGATAAGCCCGGTATCCAGAATGAAACTCGGACAATTGACACCCTAGAAATCGATTTTGAAGACCAGTGAGTATTTTGTTTCCTACGAACCTGTAGAATGGCATTCCGCCCCTGAGCGCGTCAAAACCCTTCATCATCCGTGACCCCACTACGGCATCAGCTTTTCCATGTACCAGAGTCGTGATTATTTTTTCAAGATATTCCGGTGCGTACTGTCCGCTACCATGAAGGACGACGACGATGTCAAACCCATATTCGATCGCATAGTGATATCCGATTTTTCGATTTCCGCCGTAGTCCTGGTTTTCAGGATTAAACAGAACTTTGATGCTGAGGTCATTGAACTGGTTTAGGCTGTCTACGGCTGTGTCGAAGGTCGTATCCTTGGAAGCATCATCGATTATCAGAATCTGATGATCGAGTTTTGCAACGGATGGAGGGATTCTTTTTAAAACATCGAGAATGGTTTTTTCCGAGTTATAGGCAACGATGAAAATCAATATTTTTTCACTTATTGCTTCACTCATTCGGAAATTCTCCAGAGTTTTAATTCTGCCTTCAATCGAGGTGCTTCCTATGGTGCACGCGCTAGGAAATGATGCTCAAAAAATTATCAATTGCTTTTGCCCATATTGCAACCCTAAATTAATCGCCCTCTAGGGGCTGTGGGCTATTCAGATTAAAAAATCGGTAATGTGGTTGAGGAAGTGATTTAAAACAGGTGTTTTATCGTCGGATGTTGATCTTACCCACAAGCTTTAATCCGGTTTGGTTTGCGAAATATTATCAGATTCCTTTAGGGATCGGACGGAGTGCCATAAAACAGCGACCAAGGCCAGCAACCACCATGCATGACGGAATCTCATCACATCAGTAAAAATCGCTGAAAAGCTGATAGCGATCAATGAGGCTGTAAGTCCTATTGCCAGCCCCCGGTTTTCTTTGTTTCGCCGCCCAACATAACACCCGTAGCCTCCCAGAACCCATAAAAAAAGAACGGAAATAAGGCCGGGCAACCCAAGTTGGGAGAGCGTGCCTAAAGGGGTTGAGTGTGGGAAATACCCTCCTGCAGGAGAGTCGGAGAAAAGAGGAATGATTAATCCTTTTTGGTCTATTTCACCAGAAAATCTCGAAAATTCTCCGGGGCCAATACCCCAGGGAAATGATTCTTTTATGGCGAATAAGTTTGCCTGAAGGGTTACATAATATTTGGTGGGTATCAATTGATAAGAGTCCCAGCGAAGAATGGGACTCGGATCTCCGGCAATAAAAATTTGGGCCAGTTTTGGGTGGAAAGAGGCTTTAATTGGCGCGATAAGAAAGTAAGTGTTAAAAATATACAGGATGCCCAGGCCTAAAACAGCTGACCAAACCAATATGGTTTGTTTAAGCTCAACTATTTTTCTGGATGAAAAATGCCACACCAACAGGGAACCTATAGCCAAGCAAATTACGGTTTTGGATAAAGTCAGAAAAAAACCGCTGAGCAAAACCCCTATAATTAAGTAGTCCTTTCGACTTATTTTCCTCTTATCCCAGCAATCTGCACACTTGACAACAATACCGACCAACAGGATACCAGCAAGCATACCCGAGGTTGGCGTGAAAGCTTTGGCTCTCCCAATGATATCTCCTAAAAAAGGGTAATAGTCGATTTCATCCATCAAAATATTGTTAACCCCTAAACTCAGCAAGCACCACCCTGCTATCCCAAACAAAGCCGCTATCACACTCATCAGGGGTATGAGATCGGGAAGTTTCTTAATCAACCTCTGGCCGATTGTTAACCGGACCACAAAATATACCAGAGTTGTATACAGGGTACCGATGAGGTCCATCACGATATAAGCACTTAAGCCGGAATGCAAACCAGAAAAAATATTTACACCCAGCCACCCCAATACGCCCACATCCAGTGGACTGAACCAGAGTTTTTGGCGATTCTGAAGCAGATACAAGGTCGAGAGGATGAAGAGAGGTACGAAAATAATTTCGGGAGGTTGTATCCTGGATTGAACCAACGGGAAAACCCATACCCTTTGGAATGGGATGGCTATCAGGTAAGCCACCAGTAAAACTTGCACAGCGCGCTCAAGTTTATCGCGCCCAGCTTCTTTTTCAGTTAAAGAATTGGTCATGCTCTCTAAATCCACAGCCCGGTTTTGCAAGTTCCCTTAACCATATTTATAGCCCTGCGCACCATTGTATTTATCCGCATATTTCGAACATGATAAAGAGTGAAAACATATTTCAGAGATCTTTTTAGGCCTACTCCTCGAAAAAACTAATCAGGAAACACTGTCAGGGCGGACCAGCCATGCAGCCCTACGGGGTGGGAAACCTCTTTATCAACAATATGTTTTTGAAAACTCAGAGGAAGAAAAAGAAGCCGTTTAAAATCGCGCAGAAGATCTTAACCAAGAGACCAACTGCACATCCAAATACAAGCTACCTCACATCCTTTTGTATTTCATCCTCACATACCATATGGTGTTTTATCTTCGCTGAAGCCATGTTTACGTAGCCAATACTCAACTATTGGCACCTGCCAATCATAGTCCACATCGAGACCACCCCACTGCTTAATGGGATGGACATTTTTGCCCAGCCAAGTAAAAGGTGGGTCTCCATTCTTTTTAATCATGCAGTAAGGACGAACCACAAACATTGAGCAATCAGCATACCAAGTATCACCCTGAGAGCTTCGATCACAGGTAACATTATCTCCAAAAAAGCTAGGCGGTATGAAAGGCACCAGCCTACCTTGCTCATTAATTTTTTTTGCGCGCAATGGACTCCACATATCGTAACTACTTACTGTACACACAGAATCCAAGTTACTATCACTACGCAATATCTCCACAGCTTGGTCAATTTGATGAGAAAGAACCGTCGCCCCATTACAAAATAGAAGAATTAGCATTTCCGGTTCTTCACCAATTACTCTCTTAATTTCGTTATATCCATGTATATAAGCATCCTCGGCTAAGGCCTCATTGGTTGAAAGGTAATCCGGTCTTTCAATATGATCAGCACCAAAACTGTCACCAACGCGCCTGATATCATCGTCATCTGTTGACAAAAAAATCCTATCGCAGTATTCGCTAGCTTTCGCAGCCAAGAGTGGATAAGACATAAGCGGACGTCCGAGGAGAGACATAACATTCTTTCCTAGCAAGCCTGTACTCCCGCCCCTACCTAATATCAGTGCAGTTATCACAAATTCACTCCTTCTCTTATAGGAAAATCTTTTATTACATCATCGTGAACATTGATTGTATTTTCCAAAACACCAATTAAGGGAGTTGAAATTTCCACAGAATCACCTTTTTTTAGATCAAAATCATGATCTACAACACATGTTGTGCCGGTATACAGAACTGTACCTGGTGCCACGAGATTAGAATAATTCATATAAAAACATAACTCTTCAATACTCCTTTTTAATCCGGATGTACTTCCAGATACATCTAACGCAACTTCTCCCTCGCGTTGAACAAGACAGCGCAGGTCAAAAGAGTAGGGGTTAATAGCCTTTTCTACAGGAACCAGCCATGGGCCTATTGACCCAGACCCAGTCCATATTTTAGCCTGACTCAAGTACAATGGACACTCGCTTTCTATATCCCATGCAGTCAGGTCATTCCCCAATGTATATGCAACAGGCAAACCATCATTACCTATCATCAACACAAGCTCAGCTTCTGGCATAACCAAAGATGAGTCAGACCTTAACCACAACTCATCACCAGAACCTACTATAGTCCTAGAAAATCCTTTAAAAAAAACTTCAGCTCTTTCATTTTCATATGCGTACTGATAGAGATCTTCTGTTTTCCCCTTTTTATTTCTAAGGTCTCGGTCATGTTCCAAAGCCTGCCTGCGATATGTCACGCCAACTGCCCAGGCTTCTGGCATATCAACCGGTCTCCGTAAAACATACCCTTTCTGTGCTAGCGAAGCTTCCGAATCTGATACCTTATGAACAATATCAGTCTCTATCAGGCCATTTATATATTCCCCAAGTGGACACTTACCAGCTTGGATTATCAAATCCTGTACGTCTACTAAATAATCACGCCCTACTCGATATACACCACTTTCATGCACTACAACAACATAACTCTGGTTATTATAAACACATTGCCCAATCTTCACATCAACCCGCCATTCACATCTATAATGGCTCCATTTATATAAGAAGCGGAAGGAGTGCAAAGAAAATAAACAACTTCAGCCTGCTCATTGGGTGTACCAAGTCGCCCTAAAGGCACAGTCTTCGCTAATGATGCTTGACCCTCTTTCGATAATGCCGCATCTAGCATTGGCGAATGTGTTTGACTAGGGGCAGTGCAATTTAAGCGAATACCTCTTGGGCCAAGTTCGGCGGCCAAGTGACGGGTCATTCCAATGATTGCCGCCTTACTTGTCGAGTAATGACAACCCAGGCTAATACTTCTTGTTCGCCCGGCAATGCTGGATATGTTTACAATAGATGGATAGCCTGACTTTAATAACCAGGGCAGTGCGGCTTGTATCATTGCAAAAGGCGCTGTAAGATTGATGCGCATCACCTCGTCCCATTCACTGATGGTTATATCCTCAATTTTATTCCCACAAGCAGTACCTGCGCTATTTATTAGAGCATCGATATGTTCAATATCTGCTATATCCTTAAACAGAGTATCTATCTCATCAAGATTAAGTAAATCAACAGCGTACATTCTGCAAGCTTTCGCACCATTAGAAAGCGCATCAACTCGGACTTTCTCCAAGCGTTTGCTATCCCGACCAAGGCCAATTATTCTGTAACCTTCTTTAGAAAACTTTAGCACACATGCCTCGCCTATACCTGATGTAGCTCCAGTCACCAATACAGTCTTCATATATAACCTACCCATGTTTCCTGATGAAAAACCTGATATCCACTATTCTGCCCATATCCCCAGTCAGCGAAGCAACATTTCACCCTTTTGTCGTCCACTGTATCCAGGTGCTCTGCCGCATCATCAACAAAGAGCGCCTGCTTTTCATTCGCTTGGTCCATTACCCTACTAATCAACTTTCCTTTGCTACCTTCAGCCTCAATATCATCGTTTGCATAGATTCCAGAAACTGGGATATTGTAATAATTCAGTATTGCCTCAGTCGCCTCTTTGTTTTTGGTTGTGACAATATATATATTGAGATTGTCTTTTCCAACAAGAGTTTTTCCGAATTCTGTCAAGGGGTTCATTTTAATCCAGCTTGCAAAAGTCAGGTCTTTATAGATCGATCTCGCAAAAAAAAATTTTTCCTCAAAAGTTTTTTTAATACTGGCATCTGCCGTCTGTATTGAGTCGCCAAAAAGTTTTTCTATGGTGTCTGGGCTACCATTGAACATCTGCTCTAACGCACAATGCAAGCTCATGTATTCGTGCGGAGGCCTGACTAAACCGCGAAATTGATAAAAAGCCTTCCTGTAGTTCTCTTCATCATATGGAAATTTTGCATAACCATAGTAGGTTTCACGGGATACCGAATAGCACTCTTCAATCGAGTCTACTATTACCCCATCAAAATCAAGAAAGATCAGCATGTTTCGTGGAGTTTCTTGACAAGATCCAAAACACGCGCGCTATAACCCCATTCATTATCGTACCAAAGTATCATTTTAAAAGTTTTACCAACTCCTTTTAGCCACTGCATATCGATCACAGCACTTACCTCTTCCTGCTCGTAGTCCAGTGAAATAAGTGATTCCGTATTTACCCTGACATAAAGGCTGTTGTCACATTTTTTTATTAAAAATGCTCTCAACTCTTCTTCTTGAACTGACCGACTTAGATTCAAAGTAATATCAGATGACGCAACAATATCAGCGGGGATTCTATATGAAAACGAAAGAATCTTTCCTTTCAAGCTTGGCAGTACACGCTCTACCGCTCTCATAGCAGTAGTGTTTTTGGGAATCAGGCTATCAGTGCTGGCGCGCCCCAACGCATAATCCGTCCACACAACCCCTGGGCTTGATTCCGAGACTGCTGTACCATCCACTAAGTTTTGGTATGACATCCACGGATGAAGTGTCGTTAGGGCCCCTCCTTCAATTCCATATTCGTCATCCACCCATTTCATGATATGCGCAACTGCATTGGCATCACAGATACTGTTTGAAACTACTTTATGTTCAGCAGTAAGCGTTTCATCATTCACCCCCATTACGACCTCATGATCCACTTTTTCGCTAGAGTGCGTTATGATAATTTTGGATGCCCTGCCTTCTTCGACAATTCTTTTTGCTTCTACAACATTGCTCTCTACACCTGTTGCCTCGACAACCACATCTACACCGTGATCTTCCCACGGCACGTCATACAAGCTACGATGCGCTGTACAAACTATCTTATCGCCATTGATTATAATCTCGTCTTCTGTGTTATCAACCTGCCCCGGAAATCTCCCATATGTGGAATCATATTTAAAAAGATATGCCAGGTTATCAACGTACGGATTAATATCATTAATCAATACAAGGTCAAAGTAGCCATGTTGAGCATTGATTTTGGCGATAGCTCGTCCGATACGACCAAATCCATTAATGGCTATTCTTACTTTCCTTCTTTCTTTCATGTCAGTTATTTGCCTGTGAGTTTCTCAGAAAATTGCACTAATGTACTTATAGGGTAAGAGCTATTCTCAAAACCCAAGAACAACAAATTGTGACGGCCAGTAATTGGCAACAATTTAACTATAGACCTCCCGTTGGCACCTGGAAATCGAGACATGTTTATGGGGAGCGTATTGAGTGGTATGGTAAGGCTCCCTGAGAAATCCATCCCCTCGGGTAAATACTGTCGGACCAGTCCGTTTGTGTTCTAGCAGGGCCCATACTTGACCAGCAACAAAACCGATCAGGCGGATACATGCTATGGGTCGAAACATGGGGTGAGGTGCCGCCCTAATTATACAGATTAGTAACGAAAAGCGTTTACAGATAGAGATTTTTGAAAGTGAAAGAGTCATGGTTCCGCGGTTAAGGTAAGCTGGTCCAGCCTTCAAATACTACAAAAGAAACAACGACTCAAAGCCAACATGTTATCAGAAGAAAGCTAAATATTCTAGAGCTTGGCGAAACTTTGGGCAGTATCTCAAGCAATACATTGCTTTATTGATCATTCTAGCTATCATTGATATACTCGGGTGTCTGTTTTAGCCCATGGCTCGACCCGCAAGCATTGCGAACTCTAAATCTACCCACTCCCCGATGAAAACATACAAAAAACATTCTGACTTCAAAGTACTATTTCTCTATCCAAATTTGGTCATGAGCGCTCTTGCCCCTCAGGGCATTGGGTATCTTTCGGCCGTTCTCAAGCGAGAGGGGTTTGCCGTCGACCTTTTCGACACCACTTTTTATACTTCTGATCTTGCCGGTAATGCCAATAATGAAAAGGCCTACTTGTCCAAAGTGCGGCCCTTCAACTGGGAAGAACGAAATATCAGACCCAAGACCACCGACATGCTGGAAGATTTACAGAATAAGGTTGATGAGTTTCAACCGGATTTACTTGCCGTATCAGTGGTGGAGAACACTTGGCATATCGCTGATTTTCTTTTACGGTCGCTTCGCGACCCCATTCCCACTATTGTGGGAGGTGTTTTTGCCACCTATGCTCCAGAAATAGTTATTTCCCACCCGTGCGTTGACTATGTCTGCAGGGGTGAAGGGGAAGTCGCCTTACCCAATCTTTGCAAAACACTCTGTCAGGGCAAAGATGGCATCCACCTGCCAAATATTTGGGCCAAGGTTGACGGGAACCTCCACCGATCGCCTATGGGAGATAGCATCCATCTTGACGACCTCCCGTTTCCTGACTGGTCTATTTTTGAAGAACAAAGCCTTTATCGACCTATGCAAGGGAAAATCTACCGGACTATTGGCATGGAAACCCAGCGTGGGTGCCCCTACAAGTGCACCTTCTGCAACTCACCCTCCAATAACGAAATTTACACTGCGGATAATGCGGGGTCATTTTACCGCAAGAAATCCATGAAGCGGGTTGCGGAGGAACTGGAATTTTTGGCCAACACATATGACCCGGAATTCATTTATTTTGTTGTTGATACTTTTCTTGCCATCAGTGATCGCGAAATGGCCGAATTATCGGAAATATACCAGAGCTTCAAGTTCCCTTTCTGGATGAACACCCGCCCGGAAACAATGAGCGAGTGGCGGGCCAATGAACTAGATAAAATGAATTGTCTTCGCATCAACATGGGCATTGAACATGGAAACGAAAAATTCCGTCGTGATGTCTTGGATCGTCCCGTAAACAATGAAACCATACTGGAAGCCTTTAGGTCGTGCGTGGGGAGAAAGTTTGTGACGGTATCCAACTCAATTATCGGCTACCCGGACGAAACCCGCGAATTGGTATTCGATTCCATCTATCTCAACCGACAATTGCCGAAAGAAATAGAAACTTCTGGAACTTTCATTTTTACCCCATATATGGGAACCACTTTGAGAGAAATCGCCCTCCAGAAAGGCTATCTCAAAACAGACGATATATGCTCCTCATATGGTCCTACGCAAGTCCAAGGGGACTCTATCCTTGATATGCCACAATTATCAAAGGATGAGCTAAGGGGGCTAGCCCGGGTTTTTAGCTTTTATGTGGGGATGCCTGAAAGCCGTTTCGATGAGATTCGAATGGCTGAACGTTTTGATCCCGAAGGAGAAAATACTTTCAACCGCCTCCGCGAAGAATTTAACTCGGCATACAATGAGTCACCGGGCGAAACTCGAAATACAAATACTTACAAAGAAGAAAATAAGAGCGGTCATGATTTTCCCGATCTGCACTCTTAAGGGTCAAGAATTGCCAGTCTTGACAACAGGGGAAAGCAGAGAGCTGTTGGTCGGAGGTCATTAACCCCAGGCCCTGAAAAATATTTCAGTATCTGACAATCCGATCACATTGGACTGCTGTTCGCTGCAATACGCCTCCCACCCTCACTTTAATTCATCTGGTTGAACTATGATATTGTGTGGCCTCTCACCATCAACGATTCTCTTCGCATTCTGAGCCGCTTTTCTTCTCATCTCCTCATATGACTCTTGAGAATAGTATGAAGCATGCGGATTAATAATGACTTTTCCTTCCAGCCAATCCTCTCTCTGTTTCCACGCGGCAATCAGTCCTTTGTTTTCGGGCGGCTCTTTTGGTAGAACATCCAGTGCCACCCCTGAAATTTTCCCTGATTTCAAAGGGCCAATGAAATTGTCAATATCACTAATAATTTTCCCTCTCGCAGTATTGATAAGCGCAGCACCACGCTTCATCTTTTTTATGAACGATTGATCTACCATGCACTTGGTTTCTTTTGTCAAGGGAGTGTTGATTGAAATAATATCTGACACCTGAAGCAACTCATCTAGCGTATCAACTCTACCAACACCGAGCATCTTTTCATAACCGCGATCTTTGTAAGGATCATAAAAAAAAGTTCTAAATCCTATCGCCCTAGCCTTCCTAAGCACGCTTCCGCCAATTCGGCCTGCACCAATTACCCCTACTGTAAGCTGGCTAGTTCTCCTTAGGCCAGGCAGAGTATTTTCCTGCCATGAATTATCCGAATAATTGCGGCTGTGGTGATCATATCGTGTGATGCCACGAGTAATATTCATTAACATACCGATCACCGTATCACTGACTTCATCAGTACCATAGTCAGGTGTATTGCAAAAGATAAGCCCTCTTTCCCTAATGGCATCAAGATCAACCAAATCAAAGCCAACGCCGTAGCGGATAACCCCTTTGAGATTTTTAAATTGCCTCAGGTATCTTGAATCAATCTCCTGATGCCAAACCAAGAGGACGTCAGCAGTCTCTTGCGACTCACTAATAAGGTTCCCAAGAACTTTCTCTTCGATATCTGGATTAGTCACATAGTCTGTAATAAATACGCTCATATCTTAGTCTTTATGACGAATTATATTAATGCTGTTGAGGTATGTAAGGGGTCCTGCCAAGAGTTTACACCCAACCCACCCAAGAACAAAGATACCAGATTCATACGTTTATGAAAGCCCGATTTATGCAAAAAGTCGATTCCGATGGAATCTCCACCACACTGACCCCAAGGAGTCAGTGAATTCCATCTCCTCGCAAACCGAAATCATCACTGCCACGCCTCTCCCCGCATTCTTCCGACGGTGACGGGAATGCCAGGCAAACCTTCACTGTGTTCCTTAACTGGAATGTGTTAAATTGGGTTTGAGGCAGGTTTCTCCTTAATTAAAACAGCCAAAGTTCTGGGTTCGATTTTATAATAAACCGGGCCGAGAAAATCAACCACCACCCTTCTCTAGTCCTCAACTACTAATGTGACACGCTTCAGGCTTGACGTTAATATCCAAGTCTTCTCTTCTTAAGACTGTTTTCACAAAGGACAATAAAAATATGCAGGCAAATTCCTCGATGATTCTTTTGGATGAGAGCAACCAGTGGAACGAGGACGCAAGGTTAATTGCTCACTGGAGCAAGTTAAATGTTTTTCCTCATCAAGAATCCATACCGCAAAAAGTTGAAGAGCAGGCTCTTCAAATAAAAAGTGATTACCTTGCATGGGTTTATGGTTTAGGGCGATATAAAGTTGACAACCAGACTCTGACCTCCCACCTAAAGCTTTTTAAAAACCTTTCCTTCTGGTGGATGACGAAAATCGCGGCAAAATCTCCATTCAGAAGCCCAGGTATTTACCAGGTTTTTAAACTAAGGGCTTTTGAACAATTATACTTCGAGAGGGGATGCGAAGGACTAATCTATTGCGGGGACAATCAAATCCTGCACCAGATTTTTCAGAATTGGTGCCAAAAAATTGATCATCCCTACAAACGAGTATCTGACAAAAAATGTCATACCAAATCAGAATGGACAGGAATAAAAAGACTTATCTCTTGCCTCCCCTTCTGGTCCCAAGCCTTGTTATATCTTGCCCGTAACTGGTTTACGCGTTACCGCCATATAAGGCCTGGCAACAGCAACAAAAAACAAAACTCCAGTAAAAATCAAGTGACCCTAGTCACATATTTTCCAAATATTGACATAGAAAAAGCAAAGGAAGGCCGTTTTTGGTCTCATTATTGGGAACATCTTCACGACCTGTTGGACAATTTGCCCTATCAAATAAACTGGGTTTGGTTGTATTCCAAGTCAGACCAGATAAATTATGCGGATTCTGTGTTTCTCAGAGATCAATGTAACCGGACATCTCCTGAAAAGCATCAGCACTTTTTGTTGGAAGAATTTTTAACTCCGCAGAGCTTTTTTGAAAGCCTTAAGTTGTACCTGAAAATTTATTTCAGGGGTTTGCGCTTAAATAAAGCCCAAAAGGCATTTTGCTTTCAGGATTCCGAGCTGAATTTTTTCCCGGTAATGGAGCACGATTGGAAATCCTCCCTATTTGGCAAGGATGCCATGGAGGGGGTTTTATTTTGCCTTCTGTTCGATTCCATGGCTGAAATTTTGCCGGCTAATCCATGGGGCCTTTATATTTGGGAAAACCAACCATGGGAGAGAGCTTTAATTACCGCCTGGAAACGGCATCAGAGCGAAGCAAAAATCGCTGCCCACCAACAATCCACAATGAGGTTTCTGGAATTAAGGCTATTTTGTGACCCGAGGGTATACAGAGAAACAGAGGGAGAGGCCGCCCCTTTGCCAGACAAGTTATGTTTAAATGGTTCGGTAGCCCTGTCTTTGATGAAAGAGTCTCAATACCCAAATCAAAAAATCGCCCGGATAGAAGCTTTGCGCTACAAGAGCCTTGCTGGACGTTACGGTAGCGAGGAAAAGAAAAAGAAACTGTCTGGCCAAACTCTACTGGTGGTAACAGGATCCATTGATCGCGAAACACAGTTTCAACTGAAGTTGTTGGATGAGGCCGCCGCAATGGGTGGTTTGAAAAATTATGAGAAAATCATCATCAAATCCCACCCAGACCTGCCTACCGACAGCCTGTTGTCGATTCTCAAACCCCGATTTCAATATACTCTGGTATCGCAACCCTTAAATAAACTTTGGTCGGCAACTGATGTGATCTATTGTTCTAATTCTACTACGGCACCAATCGAGGCCGGATATTTAGGTATCCCTGCTATCATCACTGGCCCGGAGAATTGTTTTAATTTAAATCCATTATACGGTTTGTCATCGGTCAATTATGTAACCAGTTCAAAAATGCTTTGCAAGGAACTGGAAAATCCAACCGAGATACATATTCCTGAGGACTATTTTTATCTGGACAATAAAATGACACTTTGGAAAAATTTATTGCTTGACGAAAAAGTTGAGTAGCGCAAGCACTTCCGGGCATAAGTCAGGGTTTTGTAAAAAAAAGAACGCGGGGGAGCGAGGCTTTTCCTTACCAACTGACCAAGCATATCTACTGGCAGGTTTTGAGGATCACGTTAAGCCTTTCTTCATGTTCAATAATTTCGGGGAAGCTCATCAGAGATGCCATTTGGGTTTAGATATGTTACGATTTAATCAACTTTTTACTTTATTAGTGGCAGTAAAAATTATTATGGTCCAGCCTTTTTAGGTCGATAAGAATTTTAGCACATTGTATTTAGGCCCTACTTTTGAACATGAAAACTCCTCTTGCAAATAATGGCTTGACAGGCTTTAAAGATGTCACAGCTAAGAAAACCTACTCCTCCTCTTCTGACGAAATGACAGGCCTTGCCCTTATCAACAAGCCGATTAAATTAAAAAAAATTCTGTTGATTTTTCCACCAGCTTATACGTTGAGACACCACCGCGATATCACCCCTTTGCCTCCCCTCGGAATAGGGTACTTGGCCGCAATCTGCGAAAAAAAGGGTTTTCAAGTCGACATCCTTGATGCCTTGATCCAAGGCTGGGAAACTGAAACCCCTACTCCCAACCCAGACATAGTCAGAGTTGGCTTAACAGACACCGAAATTAAGAAGGCTATTGAGGATTTCAACCCTGATTTAGTGGGTTTGAGCTGCATGTTCAGCGTCCAACATAAAATTTACCCTCACATTTTTTCAGTAATTAAAAACGCCAACCCGAAAATCATTACAGTCGCAGGGGGCGCACATGTGACGGTCTGTCAAGAAGATATATTGAGTGACCCGAATTGCGATTACATTATTTCCGGTGAAGGAGAAGAATCGTTCATCGAACTCATTGATGCTATTCAGGGCAAAAGAACTTTCGAATCTGTTGATGGCCTGGGGTGGAAAAAAAATGGGGACGAATTGACAATAAAGCCAAAAGAAAAATGGTTGGATGATTTAGATCAGATCCCTTTTCCCGCCTATCATATTATGAGGTTAGAGCGGTATTTTGGACTACAGGCCTCTCACGGAAAACGCCATGCGAGAGAATTTGCACCTATAGTGACCTCAAGGGGATGCCCTGCGAAGTGCACATTTTGTAGCGCAAACAAAATGTTTGGATATAAGTTCAGAAAAAGGTCCGTGGAAAACATTATGAGTGAGATCAGGTTCTTGCAGGAAACTTATGGCGTCAAGGAAATAATGTTTGAAGATGATAACCTCACAGCAGAAAGGAATCATGCAACAGAACTATTTAACCGCTTGATTGAAGACAGATCGGGATTAACTTGGGACACTCCAAATGGCGTTGGCCTATGGGCCCTTAACGAAGAAATGTTGGATTTAATGAAAGCATCTGGCTGTGTCCGCTTAAATTTTCCGGTTGAGAGTGGTGACCAGGAAGTATTAAAAAATATAATTAAAAAACCATTAGATCTTTTGCGAGTAAAAAATTTGCTGGCCCATTGCAAAAAAATTGGACTGAAATATGGCATGTTTCTAGTTATTGGGTCACCCGGAGAAAAATTAAGTGATATCTGGACTTCATTTAAATTCGCAGCAGAAGCAGGTTGTTATAACCCTCATATTTCAGTCGCCACCCCTTACCCCGGGTCAGAGTTGTATGACCAATGCATGGAACACGATTATTTTGTAGAAGATTACTCACTTGACCAACTGTTCATTTCAAGCTTTATGCTCGAAACTCCAGATTGGACTGAAAAAGAACTTCGGGCAACGATCTTAAAGGGAAGAATCTATCTTATATTCAAGCATATAGTTGATAGCCCCATAGAAGGCCTAAAAGCTTTTTTAAAACTGGCATTCCAGCCTAAGAAATGGTTCAATTATCTAAAGCGTGTAAAAAAGGCAGGCCAAGTTTGGCGAAACCCTTCCAACCCCTAATCAATTGCCGCAGATGAATGCAATTTTTAATCCCTAACCAAATAATTATTCCAAACAGATAGTATTCTTTGAATTTCAATCAAGTTATTTTCACACTAGTAAAATTAATTTACCCGAGGCGACCCCATTCCTTGTGGCACGCCTTAGGACTTTCCATTTGAAAATATTTTAGTTTTTTCTAACATTTAAATTTATTCAGCGAAAATGAAAATTCTAGTTACCGGTGGATGTGGTTATAAAGGTAGTGTTCTGGTACCTAAACTTTTGGCCCGAGGTTACAGAGTGACCGTGGCAGATATCATGTGGTTTGGTGATTCCCTCGCGCCCCATGAAAACCTCAATGTCCTTAAAGCTGATATCCGGAATATTGACAACATCAACCTGGATGGAATCGACACCATCATTCATCTGGCTTCCGTGGCTAACGATCCCTGTGGAGACCTGGACCCCAAGCTTACCTGGGAGATCAGTGCTTTAGCCACCATGCAACTTGCCGACAAAGCCGTGAGAAGCTATGTCAAACAATTCATTTATGCGTCCTCGGGAAGCGTATACGGAGTAAAAGAAGAAGACCAGGTCACAGAGGATCTGGAATTAAAACCAATCTCGGAGTATAACAAGACGAAAATGGTCGCTGAGCGCGTGTTGTTGAGTTACAGCGATAAAATGATTGTGCAGATCATCCGCCCAGCCACTGTTTGCGGCCTTTCTCCCCGTATGAGGCTGGATGTTTCCGTGAATATGCTGACCATGCAAGCATTAACTAATGGCTTGATTACGGTATTTGGCGGCAACCAGACCCGCCCTAATATTCATATTGATGATATTACGGATGTATACCTGCATTTGATTGACAAGCAGGATTCAATTCAAGGAGTCTATAATGCGGGGTTCGAAAACATTTCCATTCTGGATATTGCCAATAGGGTGACTAAACATGTTCCGGCGAAAATTACTGTTACCGAATCCAATGACCCTCGGTCATATCGTGTTAATTCAGACAAACTCCTGGCAACAGGTTTCGCGCCAAAAAAATCGGTAGAGGATGCGATACAGGAAATTTGTGAAAGGCACAAGCAAGGCGCTCTTAAAAATGAAGACCGTTTTCATAACCTGAAATGGATGCAAGCCGCAGTTTTTAAATAAATCATAATCTCGCCAACACCTAATCCTCATGCCAGAAAAAATTATCGTAATTGGAAGTAACTCATTTTCCGGTGCCAGTTTTGTGCCTTTCGCGCTTGATGAAGGGTTCGAGGTAACCGGAATCAGTAGATCGGCTGAGCTCAATTCGGTTTTTCTACCCTACAAATATTCAGGAGGGGATATTGAGTTTCATCAATTGGATCTCAACCATGACCTTGATAAAATCATGGCCCTTATTGAGTCTAAAAAACCTGAGTATGTCGTGAATTTTGCAGCTCAAAGCATGGTCGCTCAAAGCTGGGATCACCCGGATCATTGGTTCATGACCAATGTGGTATCCACTGTCAAATTTCATGACCGGCTCAGGCATTGTGATTTTTTAAAAAAATATGTGCATATTTCTACGCCTGAGGTTTATGGAAGTTGTGAAGGGTACATTAAGGAAAGCAATTCCTATTACCCGAGTACTCCTTATGCCGTATCCAGAGCGGCGGCAGATATGAGTCTTCATACTTTCTTCAATTCGCACAAATTTCCCGTTGTTTTCACCCGGGCCGCCAATGTCTACGGACCTGGTCAGCAATTGTATCGAATCATTCCTCGAACAATTCTATTCATCAAAATGGGGAAGAAACTTCAGTTGCATGGAGGGGGAACATCGGAACGCTCTTTCATTCACATGCTGGATGTTTCGGACGCCACGTTGCGTATTATGAAACAAGCGTCACCTGGAGAAATTTTTCATGTTGCTACAAACGATTCCATCACAATTCGTAATCTTGTTGAATTGATTTGCGATTTGATGGGCGTTCGTTTTGAAGACCATGTTGATGTTGCCAAAGAGCGGCTGGGAAAGGACTCGGCTTATCTACTGGACAGCTCAAAAGTCAGAAACACCCTGGGTTGGCAGGATCAAGTTTCACTGAAAGAAGGAGTCGCAACGGTCCTCCAATGGATAGAAAAAAACTTCGATATTTTGCAAAAACAGCCTCCTGATTATATCCACAAGGCCTGAACCCTCGCCCTGCTTCCAAAGGTTTACCTTTTGACTTTTAAAGCCTTACTGAGTATAATTTACTTGGTTTCAGGAGGCATCGGATAGCGTAAGGCCTTTATTTTTCAATTGGTTCTCAGGCCTTAGCGTGAAATTTCTGCTTGCGTGATTTTCAAAAACTTTCCCCGCGCAAACCACCATGGGTTTGATGACGTATTCTCGCGGTTTGGCTCCATTTAAGTTCCGAGCATTCGATAAGAACCTGACCGTTTTCAAATTAATTAAATATCATCACATTCTATAATCCGGAAAAACCTTATGCGTGAATTTGCTAAAAATTACTTCGATGGACTGATCAACGACATCAAGTCCGCTGAAGTTTCTGACCAGGCAGGCGGGTCAATAGATATTTTTGAAGGAATTGAGTTGATTGCGCGTGAAATTATTTCCAATAATCAGGATGGCAAGAAATTAATGTTTATTGGCAATGGGGCAAGCGCATCGATTGCCAGCCATATGTCCACCGATTACTGGAAAAATGGAGGGATCCGGGCGGTAGCCTTTAATGACAGTTCACTGTTGACTTGCATCAGCAATGATTACGGTTACAAACATGTGTTTGAAAAACCGATAGAAATGTTTGCGGACAAAGGCGACACTCTGATTGCAGTCAGTAGCTCAGGTAAATCTGAAAATATATTACGTGGAGTTCAGGCGGCCAGAGCCTCCCAATGCAAAGTGATCACATTCTCTGGCTTCAAAAATGACAATCCCCTGCGATCTATGGGAGACTATAATTTTTATGTCGCCTCACCCTCGTATGGTCCGGTCGAAATCATCCACCTTTCTATATGCCACTGCATCTGTGATGCCATCATCGAAGAAAAATCAAAATCTATTTGAAGATTCAGGGAAAGAACTGTCTTACTCGTTACTGTACGACATGTTGCGCATTCGCCTGATCGAAGAAGGAATCGCCGACCTTTACCCGGAACAGGAGATGCGTTGTCCTGTGCATTTATGTATTGGTCAGGAGGCCATCCCGGTGGGTGTTTGCTCCAGCCTGTTAAAGGAAGATGTTGTAATGGGTAATCATCGTTCTCATGGTCATTACCTGGCCAAAGGTGGTGATTTGAAAGCCATGATGGCGGAAATATATGGGAAGTCTACAGGCTGCTCCAAGGGCATGGGTGGTTCAATGCATCTGGTTGATCTATCTGTTAATTTTCTAGGTACCACTCCTATTGTCGCAGGCATAATTCCCGTTGCTGTGGGGACAGCATTTGCATCCTGGATGGATAATAAGAATCGAGTCACGGTTATTTTTCTTGGGCGCGGAGCTACCGAGGAGGGAGTATTTGCAGAATGTTTGAACTTTGCTTCCCTTAAGAAACTTCCTGTGGTTTTTATTTCAGAAGACAACCTTTTTTCTGTGTATTCTCCCCTTTCTGAACGACAACCCTCTGAAAGAGACAACGTGGCTATTGCAAAGGCTTATGGGATTCCAGGCACCCGGGGTGATGGAAATAATATTCAGACCGTTTATGAATTAGCTCAAACGGCTATCAATCATGCCAGGACTCAACAAGGCCCTTATTTTCTGGAATTCGAAACCTATCGCTGGCGGGAACATTGCGGCCCCAATTTTGACAATGACTTGGGATACAGATCCGAAAACGAGTACCAGGAGTGGAAACGAAGATGCCCTGTGGAGAACTTTGAAAAATCATTGCTGGGCGCAAAAATTATTAAAAAAAACCAGATAGATCAAATGCGTAAAACCATACTGCAGGAATTCGAGGAAGCCGTTGATTTTGCCAAATCCAGTCCGTTCCCGGACCCTGGGGAAATAGGCAAAAATCTCTACAAAGAAAAAGACTTGAACCCCGTTTAAAACAGATTCCCGATGACTCGAAAAATCACCTATGGAGAAGCAGTCCGAGAAAGTACCGACCAGTGCATGGGCAAAGATCCCTCCGTATATATTATGGGTCTTGGGGTTCCTGACCCGAAAGGAATCTTTGGCACAACAGTGGGATTGCGCGAAAAGTACGGGGAGAAGCGCGTGCTGGATATGCCAGTATCTGAAAACGGGATGACAGGGATAGCGATTGGATCGGCTTTGATGGGAATGCGTCCTGTCATGACCCACCAGCGGATTGATTTCATGTTGCTTGCTTTGGACCAGATCATCAACAATGCCGCGAAATGGCATTGTATGTTCGGTGGGCAAATGAGCGTGCCTTTAGTAATTCGTTTACTAGTAGGCCAGGGCTGGGGACAAGGCCCTCAGCACTCTCAAAGCTTGCAGTCCATTTTTGCCCACGTACCTGGGCTGAAGGTGGTCATGCCATTCACACCCTATGACGCAAAGGGTTTGCTGAATTCTTCTATTGAAGATGATAATCCTGTGATTTTCATCGAGCACCGTTGGTTGCATGGTTTGTTTGGAGAAGTTCCCGAAGAATCTTATAATGTTCCAATTGGGAAGGCCCGAATAGCAAAGGAAGGTAAAGATATAACAATTGTGTCCTCTTCTTATATGACCCTTGAAGCCTTAAAAGCGGCAGACTACCTTATCAATGACAAAATTAATGCAGAAGTGATAGATCTGCGCTCTGTGAGGCCGCTGGATGAAAAAACCATCATTGATTCGGTCAAGAAAACGGGGCGTTTAATGGTAGTGGATGGGGCATGGAGATTTTTGAGCATATCGTCAGAAATCATTTCGATAGTTGTAGAAAAGGCTTTTAGTGCTTTAAAAGCTCCCCCTTGCAAAATAACATTCCCTGATTTTCCCACCCCGACCAGTTGGGCGTTATCCGATCATTATTATCCAAGGGCAATCAACATCATAAACCAGGCTCAGGAACTGTTTGGCCTCCCTCAAAAAAACGAAGAAAAATTAGGGTTCCCCCCAGCCGGTCCGCTGGACGTGCCGGATAAATCTTTCACAGGACCCTTTTGATATAAAAAGAATCACTCATTCATTACAAATGAAGATTTAAATGCCGACAACTCATACAAAAATTTTGGACTTGGAAAGCCTTGCCAGCAAGGCGGAAGAATTAAGGCAACAAGGGAAGCGCATCGTTTTATGTCACGGAACCTTTGATCTTCTGCATATAGGGCATATCCGCCACTTGCAGAATGCACGTAAAGAGGGCGATGTCCTTATTACTACAGTTACCGGTGACAGCTATGTCAATAAAGGCCCTGGGCGACCCGTTTTCCCGGAACATTTGCGTTCAGAAAACCTCGCCGCCCTGGCCTGCGTTGATTTGGTAGCCATCAATCAGGCCCTCACTGCTATTAACATTATCTCACTGGTCAAACCCCATGCTTATATAAAGGGTCAAGAGTACAGAAATGACAAGGATGACCTGACAGGAAATATTGCCCTGGAAAGAGATGCCGTTGAGCAACACGGCGGAGAACTTATTTTCACAGAAGATATCACATTCAGTTCTTCCAGCCTGTTGAATGAAAATTTTGGAATTTTCTCTGCGGAAACAAAAGAATACCTCCAAAAAATCCGCAAGAAATACGATGATTCAGGCCTGATTCAAAAGCTTAAATCTCTCAGCCGCTTGAAAGTAATGGTAGTTGGAGATGCGATAGTCGATGAATATCACTATACCACCCCCCTGGGACAGACAGGAAAAGGCTCACACCAATCTGTCAAATATGAATCCAGGGAGCAGTTTGCCGGAGGCGCTCTAGCCGTTGCCAATCACCTGGCCGGATTTGTAGAAAATGTGACCTTGGTTACAGGGTTGGGAAAAGGCGATAACCACGAAAACTTTATTCGTTCCAAATTAAAAGAAAATGTGATTCCGCAATTTCATTATTTTGATGATTCTCCAACGATCGTTAAACTACGATTTGTGGACGGAGACCTTAATAAGTTGTTTGAAGTATACGATTATAATGAGCAACCTACTTTGGAGAATGGCGGTGTGGGAGTATGCTCCTGGTTGGAAAGTAATACACAAAATTTTGATATCGTTATCACCCCCGATTTCGGCAACGGGTTTATCTCTCAGAATATGATAAAGATCCTTTGTGACAAATCACGCTTTCTGGCTGTAAACACCCAGGTTAATAGTGGAAACCGGGGATACCATGTGATCAATCATTACCCACGTGCAGATTTTATTTCTTTGAATGGTCCGGAATTGAGATTAGCCACTCACAATAGATATGACCCGCTTGAAGGGTTGGCCAAGAAGATAGCCAAAAACCTGGATGCCAAATGTCTTGCAGTTACTCTTGGAAGCAAAGGGGCTCTTCTCCTGGATAGGGAAGAGGATGTGACACATGCCATCCCTGTTTTATCAACAATGGTTCTGGATAGAGTCGGAGCGGGAGATAGTTTCTTATCCCTAGCCAGTTTATGCCTGGGTGCGGGGTTCCCCCCGGATATCGGACTTTTTGTCGGCAGTGCCGCCGCCGCCTTGGATGTTCAAATTGTCTGCAACCGGGAACCCATCTCCCCGGTAAACCTGTATAAATATATAACAACCCTGCTCAAGTAGGTTCCTGTTACCAGATAGGAATAACCTGTTGGCAGACCTAAACCATTTCAATCAGCCCCCGACCTAATTTACCCTTTTCCAGCTCATCCAGAGCCTGATTAATTTCCTCGAGTCGGTAGGTTTGGGTGATAAGGGGACTTAATTCCAGCTTTCCAGTTTTATATAAATCCAGATACATCGGGATATCTTTGTCGGGCTGGGTCTCTCCTCCCCAGGTTCCAATAATCCTTTTTCCCTTGATCAGATCAAGAGGATCGATTGAAATCGTCTTTCCAGCAGGCAGATTTCCCGCAAGCACGCAAAGTCCACCCCCTGCTCGAATTGACTGGAAAGCCAGCTCCATAGTTTCACTATTTCCCGAAGCTTCTATTGCATAATCCAACCCTGATTTATGGGTAACTTCATCAATATAAGAAGCAACATCCTGTTTTTTGCAATTTACCGTATCCGTTGCCCCCAGACTGCGGGCGAGTTCCAATTTGTGGTCAAAAATATCAATGGCAATTATTGATTTTGCTTCACGCAGTTTGGCGCCTATAACGGCACTGAGTCCAATTCCTCCCACACCAAAGACCGCAACACTAGACCCCCGTGCGATCTTTGCGGTATTAAAAGCAATTCCTGCGCCGGTAGGTATGGCACAACCCAGAAGAGGCAATTCGCGCAGAGAAAATTCCTTTGAAACAGGAACAAGCCGGTTTTCAGACACCACAGCATACTCCATAAAAGTCGAAATAGCGCCGGAGTTTACTTTTGCTCCACCTTCCCTTATGTATGTGGCTGACGGGACATCAAGACCGTCTCCCTTTATCCATGTCAATATTACAGCATCGCCTTCATTGACTTTGTTTGCTCCGGGCCCCACCTCCTGAACGATCCCTGCGCCCTCATGTCCCAAAGTATGAGGAAGAAAATTATCAACCCCTTTTCGCCCCCGGACCTCATTGAGTTGAGAGTGACACACCCCGCTGTAAGCAATTTTAACCAGAACCTGGCCTTCTTTGAGAGCAGGGATCTGCAATTCTTCAATCTGCAACGGCTGACTGGTTTCTACTAAAACAGCAGCAAGAGTTTTCATGGAGATTTTTATCTTTCGAATTAAATAGGAATGATTTTCAAGGAAGTTCACCCAAGCAAAAATCAATCAGCGATGAACCAATAATAATCGCCGCTAAAACCAATCTCGTCGAATAGTTTTTCCCAGTCATCCACATGCATATAGGTTTCTGCGGTGAGCACCCATTTGAGAAGGTCTTCATGCTCCTGTTCGTTTCTCCACGCATCCACCGTGATAAAACTGCCACCTCGGGATACCCTCTCAATTTCCTGTAAGGCAGTTTTGCAGGCTTCCAGGGGCAGGTTGTGGATCGAGTTTATGGAAACAACCAGATCAAAGCTTTTATCAGGGTAGGGGAGTTTTTCGGCGCTGGCAACTTTCAAAAACTGTTTTACAGAAGGCATGGAATTTTCAATGGCGTACTCACTGACATCCACTCCTGCAACCGAACAGTTCGGCATGATCTCCTTAAAATCATGGAGCATAAAACCCTTGCCGCACCCCACGTCCAGAACCGCGGCGTTGTCGGGCAAATTATAACGCTGACGCATCCGCTCGACCACAGCCTTCCACCGGCCATCATATTTATATCCGCCGTAGCCACATTTTCGGTCCCCGTCAAAAAAGTCTTTCCCAAATTGTTTGGCAAGCTTAATTATTTCAGGGGTCTTTTCAGCGGCACGTTTATCGTAGTCACGCTTGGTAGCCGGATGGGTATTTAAAAGATTTATTTCAGACAATGTTTACACTCAAATAAATAGAGGATCGGGAAAGGCATATGTGAAGCAATAAACAGAAAATATTGCCCCCATCAATATCAGGAAACGATAGTCGGCTTTCTAAAAAAATTCTCAAATGAATTCCCCGAGCTCAAAATATTTCCAAGCTCATATTCTTTGGAATGCAGTTTGACAAACTCCTTAATTTCATTTTTTTGACTTTCAGTATGGCCCAAAACTATATCCACACCATCCGGCAAAAAGTTCTTATCCGGATTATCACAAAAATCACTATCCATCAAGCCAATAAAATCAAAGTGAAATGTTTTTTGCGGACATTTATCAACAGCTAAAACATCCATTTTACGCATTAGACTAAATTCTGCTAATTCTTCTAAATAATTAATTTTTTGAACGTCATGGCCCAACTTCTCCACCAACAATTTCTTGGTTTGCTCAAAAACAATCTTGTGTAATTCTTCCATGTGGCTGAACATTGCCAGCCCACGATACATCAGCTGCTCATTATTCCCCAATTCTCCGTTCCGATAACGATCAAGAACCCCCGGCTGGCATAAAAACTCGCGAACATCTCCACTGGTATCCCAAAGCTCCTTTGTATCTTTTAAAAAACCTTCATACACTGACTCAAGCGGATTATTTTTTTCACGCACCCTGCCATGAATTGCAAAAATAAGTTCGGAAATCAAAATATCATTTATTTTGAGGAAATTAAAAAACTCTTTAAAAACCCCATTATTATAAAAAATCTCAATGGTCAAATCCATCAGCCGACATTCCAAATAATCATCATAGGGCATAGTGCCGCTTGCAACGCAAATCTCATCTATTTCAGGGGCGGAAAAAACTTCACCAAACAACTCATACTGACTTACAGTGAGAGGAATTACTCGAAATTGAGTTTGGAGGTCAAACTGCTTCCGTGTCTCTGGGTTTGACGCTTCGGCACCCGGCAACATAATAAACTGGTGAGATCGAACCATTCCCATTCCTGCATCAATTAATTCTCCAATCGATTTAAAATGGGCTTCTTTGGTCATCCCGGGAAGACATAAAATCAACTCAGAGAAACTTCCGGATTCATAAGATTCCTTAGATTCTTTTCCCTTGGCCATTTGGATCATCTGATCCAATGAAATATTACTTCTTTTTATACTCTTTAAAACTGTCTGATCTGTTGATTGAACAGCCGCGCTTACGGTAGCCCCTTCTACCAACGATGCGGCGTGGATAACCCTTTCCTTTGAATTCTTACCATTAATTCCAAAAAAGCGCTTAGGCCATTGATATTCCTTCTGGACCTCAGCTATCGCTTTGCACAGTTCTATGTCATCTTTATACATCCCAAAGTTCAAATCCGTCATCTGCAGAACCGGGCAGTTATTTTTTTTTGCGAGATAATAAACTTCCTCCTTGGCCCTTTCAAAAGAGAAGCTAAAGATTCGGTTATAATGATCATCGCCGCTCTCACAAAATGTGCACTTAAAGGGGCAACCTCTTTTGGTTTCCATAATCGGAATAAATCTTTGCGCCAAAAGGTTGTCGCACAATCCAGATAAGTAAGGCGAAGGTATTTCGTCTAATTTTTTTAACTGCGGCAACAAGTCCCCTCGAACAACACTTCCACACGCCAAATAGTGGGTATTGGGAATTTTAAAACCCTTCTCTCTTAGCTCGGAAACATCAAAATTTAATTCCTTCAATTTGTTGAACAGTTCTAAAAAAGCTAACTCACCTTCTCTAAAAATGTAAAAATCTATTTCAGGGTGCGCTCGTAAAAACTCTTCCTGGCCCTGATCATCCAAAGGATAATTGGGGCCACCAAAAACAATTATAGTCTCAGGCGACTTCTCCTTGATCCGCCGTGAAAACTCAATGGAAAGATTTTTATTCCAAAGAAAGTTGGAAAAGCAGGCGACCTTAGGAGTTCCCTCCTCTAAATAAGCTACTAAATCTTCAGGCCGTTGAAAAATTTGAGCATCAACTTGAGCTCCAAGCTTTTCGCAGGCCATTGAGGCAACTTGAGCTATACCCAAACCAATGCCAGTACAGGAATGATTTGTATGCACTAAGTTTGAGAAACTTATTTTAATCGGCAACATATTTCCCCTCTAAACCATCAGTTTTGCAGACAAATAGGTTTAACCATTTTTTTCAATACCCCATTTTCAAGGAGAACAGATAGTAAGTTGACCCTAATTACTATGATAGAAAAACCCTGGATTTAACCCGCCAACTTGTTCTTTAAACGAAAAAAAGACCGTTTAATTAATACCCAGTTCATTTTTCTCAATCTAACAAACAAAACCAGCTTTAACATTTCTTTCTGCATCTTAAACAAAAATTTACTCCCCAACAGAACAAACCAATATAAAAAATTTCCACTTTGAAAGGACTTATTGAGGTTGTCAAAACATTCATTGGCCGCTGTTTCCATATTGTGGAGAGAGATAGCCCCCATCTGATATAGTGCCTGCTTATGAAACTCATTCACATAAGATACGGGGAATTTGCCCGCATAGGAGGTATTCATTAGGTTTATGATACCTGTCATCCGGTCCATAAAGGCTTTCGGATCATACCTCGTTAGCGATGCCAGACTACCAGGTAACACTCGATACATTCCCAGTATTTCTGGAATAAAACAAGCGCCATAGTTCAGAGTTACTAATGGGATTGTAAACCCGTCTGCAAATTCCCCTGCTTCTACCGGAAATCCTCCAGCTTCAACAAATGTAGTTTTCCGCCAAATTCCCGTTTGAATAATACACCATGCCTCAGCATCAAGAGAAAGTCTCAATACTTTATCAGGAGAAAGATAACAGGGGGTCTTTGATATATAAGGGGGTTCTGGGGCCGTTACCAGTTCATCCCCATTCTCATCAACCCTCTTACTGATAGCGGAGCACAACCCAGCTTGGGGGTGCTTTTCCAGCATTTCTATTGATTTCTCAAACAAACCGGGGAAAACCAAGTCATCTGCCGCAGCCACCAAAAAATAGTCTCCCGTGACCTTTTCTAACGCCTTTATATAGGTAGGCGCATTCCCCAGGTTTATATCGTTTTTATAAAAGCGCACAACAGGGTCTTTTTTAGCAAAAGCTTCAATAACTTCAACGCTGTTATCGGTTGACGCGTCATCAATAATGATAAATTCCTTGGGGCGGAAAGACTGGTTCAAGATGGCAGGAATAGATTCAACCAAATAATGGGCATGGTTGTAATTTCCCATAATTACGGACAAGGTAGGAGTTGTCATAAAAAGCAACCTGGCAGTTAAATTCAATCCTTCATTAACCAGAATAGGATAAGCGACCTGATTCAGTGATCATTCAAGGATATGTCAGCGGGTTTGACTATCATGTTTTCAAAAAAAATCTTTCTGGGCAACAGTGGATCGCCATCTTCCAACGGCCTGCCATATTTAACCTGAGGAATAACTTTTCGGTCAAACGAGATTTCAATATTACAAAACGCGGGATCCTGGCCGGAAACCGTTTCTCTCAGTTTTCCCAGCATATCTTTGTTGTGTTGAATTCCAACAGTTCGAAACCCGTAAACCTCTGCAAGCTTTTCAAAATCCGGGAAAGCCAGTCCATGTTCCACATCAGAGGCTTCATACTTGGAATCCAGCCATTGATCCTGAGTCTGCCCGATCATGCTATATCCCTTGTTATTGACAAGAAGTATTTTTATAGGCAATTGATGCCTTATCACAGTTGCCAACTCCTGAATATTCATCTGTAACCCACCATCCCCGGAAAGACAGATCACCCTCTTTCCTTGTTTTGCCAAACAAGCTCCTATGCTGGCAGGCAAAGCATAGCCCATGGGGGTATAATTGAAAGCATGAATCAGCCTCTGATCCTTTTTAAATTCGAATGCCTGCGCCGCCCACACCAAACCACAACCTGTATCAGAAATAATGATATCTCCTTCCTCTAAAACTTCTGACAGGGTTTTTACGAAAACATATGGGTCAGGGCTTTCGCTCTCAAAATATTCAGAGCGACATATAGGAAACTTGTTTTTCCATTCGTCTATTTGTTTTTTCCAGGGAACAATGTCTTGAGAAGAGATTTCACCCAACCTTTGGTTCATGGCCTGGAAAAAATCCCTGCAATCGGCCTGCAATAACAAATCCACATTGATCTCAATATCTTTAAATTTACTTAATTCGCTTTGGTCAATATCAACAACGATTTTCTTCGCTTCCCGGGCAAAATCTTTTGGAGGTGAACCTGATTTTCTCGAATCAAGTCTGGAACCCACCACAATCACCAAATCGGAGTTTTGAACCGTAAAATTTCCGTACCGCGTTCCATGCGAACCAAAAGAACCCACGACAAGAGGTGAGTTGGATTCCAGAAAATCCCTCATGGCAAATGATAACAATACGGGAAAACCCAGCGCCTCTATAAACTGCAAAGCTTCCTTTTCCGACCCGGATAAACGGATACCCCATCCCAGAACGATGACAGGCCTCTTGGATTGATTGATCAGACGAATACATTCGCTGATTTTTTCGTCCATAGCGATATCGTTTAAGATTTCGATCTCGGGAAAATAAGAGCGCAGTGAATCAGGATCAATATCTTCCCGTTGCAGATCGTCAGGGATATCAACCACAACCGGGCCAGGCCTTCCAGATTTTGCTATATGGACTGCTTTTTCCAGCTCATACCTGATCATCTTGGAATCCCGCACCATCACCGCATACTTGGTAATAGGTTTAAACATATCAACGGTATCCGTTTCCTGGAAACCCAGTTGCCTTATTCCTCTTTCTCCTTTTAACCTAAACGTAGCCACCTGCCCGGTGAGATACAGAACAGGAACGGAATCATAGTACGCACAACAGGCTCCTGTAATCATGTTTGTAGCCCCGGGCCCACTGGTAGAAATAGCCACTCCCAAATTTCCAGATATTCGAGAATAAGCATCAGCCATCATCGCGGAGGCCTGCTCATGCTGGGCACATACATAATCGATTTCAGGGTTCCGGGCCAATGAATCGATCATATGAACCGATGCCCCCCCGGTTATCACAAAAGCGTGTTTGAGCCCCTGATCAACCAGAAACCGAACTATATAATCAGATAATTTCAATGGGTTGCAAAAATTTTAAATTTTATAAAAAGTAACTTGCCAAACTCTACCACACCATTTTTTCTTTGCAGCTGATGAACAGGGTGCCTTCGCGACAATTTGCGGGGATATCCTCAATCGTTCTGGCCTGTTTCCAGTTAATTTTTTGAGGAAACAAATTAACCTGAATATCGTTAAAAAATTTAAAAACTTCTTCGGCATTGCCTTGGTCTTGGATCTCAACCAATGCATCTGTGGTTTCCCATAGTTCCCGAGAAGTCGCGAGAAGAACCTCTTTTTCGTGCCCTTCAATATCCATTTTCACCAAATCTGCCCATTCCAAATGGGGCTGAATATCTGTCAATTTGACTTTAATTCTTTCCAAGTCCCCATAAGGATCTTTTTTGCACCCCGCCAAATGACTTCCTGTGGTATTCCCCAGTACTCGGACAAATTCGCTTTCCCCCTCATGAGTGGATACCGCCTCATTGTTGGGTGCAACATTTCCACAATTATTGTCGGCAAGGTTCTCTTTTAGTATTTTAAAATGCGTCGGATCCGGCTCAAAACATCTAACCTTAAATCCACATTTATCCAGTAGCACTGAATGCAAGCCCAAGTTAGCCCCAGCATCCAAAACATTTCGGTAGTTATTCCGGTTTGCCCAGTAAAAGGAGAAAATGATTAATTCGTCCAAATCAAAAAGATTGATGGAATCAATATTTCCCATATTGTGGTATGGAAAAATTAAAGGGCCAAATGGCTTCAAATCTACCACATGTTTTCCTGCATCAGAAAAAAACTCACACGCTTCCTTGTGGGCCATTTTCTTTAAGAGTTGATGCATTGCCTCCTGCGGAGCATGATGATTTATAATACTGGGAAGCAAGCCGAAAAGATCTTCAAGGATGGGGGAAGATTGCATATTAATTTAGTTTTTTTAAAGGATTATAGATGGCTTTTAAATAGCAAATTTGACCTAAATTTTTTCATTTCCGCTACGCCTCAATTTGAATTTGTCGGGGTTTGCACGAAGTTGCTCAATAAGTTCCTTGCCGCCTTTTTCCCAAGTGTCATGAACCACAGAAAAGTTTCGACCACCCGCCACCTCTTTCCCTTGGCCGATACACCAGTTGATACACTTGTATATAGACTCGTTTGAAGTCCCCTCTTCACCTGAGTCCAGAAACTGCCGGACCTTTTTATAACTCTCCCCCGCCCCTTCCGGGTTATTTAAAACCTGATCATGAATTTTGGTTCTGACCCAACCTGGGCCAACAATAAATACATTCAAATCTTCATTCTCATCGTCTAAAAGTTCACACATCTTGATAAGCATTATTTTTGACACGCAGTAAGCGGAAAAATTAGGGAAAGCATTATTGGTCCCCCCGCCAGCGAAAAATGCAACATGAGAAATACTTTCCGTGCACCGGTAGGGGAAAAGGACATGAAGAACCCTTAGCTGATCAGTGCAATTAGTCATCAACGATCTTTCCCAAGAGTCAAAATCGCACGAAAAAAAATGCCCAAGCGGTTCACTTGTTCCTACTGCAGATATGAAAATGTCCCAACTACCATACAACTGCACAAATTTATCTACAGCCTTGTTAATACTATTTTTATTTGTTACATCGCAGGGGACTACCGGGATACCTGTCTTCTCTGCAAATTTATTACCTGATTCGATATCCCTACAGGTTCCGAAAACAGAATAGCCCTCTTTCAAGTAAAGTTCAGCCAGGGCCTTTCCAATATCACTGGTTATGCCCAGCAAAAAAATAGATCTTGGGGATTTTCTTTTCAATATTTACTCGCTGGCTTTACTTGCCGGATCAAAATGGCCTATGGAAAAACTTTCCCATGAAAGTATCCAAATAGGGGTTAATGTTTTTTTGAGACTTTAAAGCAGAAATGAATATCTCAGGAAAGAGCTTGCTTGGGTAAACTCATATTGATTTTACTGCTTTAATGATATAAATTTCAATCTAATTTTTGTTTGCTTTACCCTGGATTCCGGCTTTCATCTCTTTCGGATAAAGTCGGAAGGCTTTCTTTGTCTCCAGCGTTATCCATTGCGCTTGTTTTATCACCCCATAAGCAAAAATGATCCCAGATTACTGCGGATCACCAAAAAAAATGTCCTCTTCTATTTTTTCTCATGGCATTCGCTTTCTGAGGTGGATTGAGGTTGATCGTGCGGTAGCCTATTCAATTCTAGAAAAGGTTTGGCGATTTCCCGCAGGCCTCATAACCCTTCTTCTAATCTCTTCTTATTTGACTCCAGAGATTCAAGGTTTTTATTTCACCTTCATTAGCGTGTTAGCTCTTCAGGGGCTTATAGAACTGGGCTTTACCCTCGTAATCACTCCTTTTGCCAGTCATGAGTGGGTGCATTTAGGGTGGGATGGGAAGAACCCCATTTCTGGAGAGGAAAAACCTCTTTCCCGATTAATCAGCTTGGGGCATCTGGTCTTCAAATGGTACTTAGTTGCAGGCATTTTATTTATTTTGTGTGTTTTTACCGCAGGGAACTGGTTTTTTTCTCAAGAAATCCATCCCGGCATTAACTGGCAAGGGCCATGGTTAGTAGCGACTATCCTTGCCGGTTTGCAGTTTTTCACATTCCCGTTTTACGCCATACTTGAAGGTTGCAATCAGATTAAAAATGTATACTTTTTCAGGCTCATTAAAGCTATCTTCAGCGCTCTCTCAATGTGGCTGGTTATGATTTCTGGCGGTGAACTTTGGATAGTCGCGGCAGTACTCGGGTCCAGGTTTCTGATAGATTTAATTTTGATACTGGGTCTTTATCGAAACTTCTTCAAATCTTTTATCTCCATCACTCCGACAACTCATATTCTCTGGAAGTCAGAAGTTTGGCCCATGCAATGGAGAATATCTTTAGGAGCCATATCAGCCTACTTCATATTTTCCATTTATTCCCCCATCTTGTTTCATTATCATGGGCCGGTCATAGCGGGACAGTTTGGCATGACCTGGCAGGTAGTAGAAGTTTTGAGCGGCCTCGCATCAGCCTGGATCCTTCCAAAGGTTCCCAGATACAGCACCTTGATTGCCCAGAAAAATTATGTTGAGTTGAATAGATACTTTTTTCGCAACTCCTCTATAGCGATCACGGCAACTTTATTAGGTGCTGTAATGTTTGGCCTTTTTGTTCACGGGCTAAACATTTTTGAATTTCAACTTGCCGAACGCCTTCTCCCACTTTTCCCAACAACCTTACTGTTGCTGGCAGTGGTTGCAACCCAAATACCTAATTGCATTGCAAGTTACCTCCGCTCGCACAAAAAAGATCCTATGGTGGGCCTCCATGTGATTTTTGGCATGACAAATGGCCTGCTCGTTTGGTTCCTGGGAAGTCGTTTTGGAGCTGAAGGAGCCGCCACCAGTTATCTGGTAGCAGTTGTGCTACTTTTACTTCCTGGCGCAATTTTTATTTTCAATCGTTGTCAGCGAGAGTGGCATAAATAATTTTTGCTTTGGCGCCCAAGAGTCAGGACGGCATAATATGTGGCCTGTTTAGGAAGCATCGCTGACCAGCCTCCTGCACTGATAAACTTCTTTTGTTTTTTGCATAATTTTTTCCAAGGACCTGTTTACTCTGAGAAAATTGTATTTATTTCTACGATTCCAACATATAAATTGGAGTCTGATTTTAATTCCAATGAGGCCATAGAAATTCTCATGGGAATCTGCTATGCTTCGCAAAGCTATCTAAATTATTGCTTTTTTTGATATTATTTGATTTTGAGAACAGGAATGGCTATGAAGGCAGTTATATTGGCAGGGGGGCTGGGAACCCGGCTAAGTGAGGAGACCGAAGTTCGACCAAAACCCATGGTGGAGATAGGAGGGAAACCCATCCTATGGCACATCATGAAAACTTATTCCTTTTATGGAATCCATGATTTTATCATCTGCCTTGGTTATAAGGGCTACATTATAAAAGAATACTTTGCCAATTATTTTCTCCACAGTTCCAATGTCACGTTCGACATCGCAAACAATAAAATGGAGGTCCATGAGCATAGTGCTGAGCCTTGGCGTGTGACCTTGGTGGATACTGGAGACAAAACAATGACCGGAGGAAGGCTAAAAAGAATTAAACCATTTTTGGACAACGAAAATTTTTGCTTTACATATGGAGATGGCCTCTGCAATGTAAACATTAAAGAGTCCATCGCATACCACAATGAACAAAAAACTTTGGCAACAATGACCGTTGTTCAACCCCCGGGCAGATTTGGCTCTATCAATTTGCAGGGAAATAAACCAGTCAGCTTCCAGGAAAAACCCCAGGGAGACGGAGGTTGGATCAATGCAGGTTTTTTTGTTCTATCTCCTGAAACGCTTAATTATATTGAGGGCGATAGCTGTGTATGGGAAGGAGCGCCTTTAGAAAAGCTTGCAAAGGAAGGCAAGTTGTCCGCATTCTTTCACAAAGGATTTTGGCAACCCATGGACACCCTGCGCGAAAAGAAACAGCTTGAAGATTCCTGGAATACAGGTCATGCACCTTGGAAGGTTTGGTAATGAATCCTCAATTTTGGAAAAACAAAAATGTACTTGTCACCGGGCATACAGGCTTCAAAGGGAGCTGGTTATCCATCTGGTTAAAAAGCCTGGGAGCAAACCTTGCAGGCTACTCATTGCCCCCCCCTACAGACCCATCACTATTTGAACTGGCCGAAGTTTCTGACGGCATGCAATCCATAATAGGGGATATTCGCGACTTAGATCATATAAAAGATGTCTTTCAAGAACGTTCTCCCGAAATCCTTATTCATATGGCCGCCCAGTCTCTAGTGGTCAAATCCCACGTAGACCCCTACGACACTTACACAACCAACGTATTGGGGACACTCAATGTTTTGGAAGCAGTTCGACATTCAGATTCCATCAAAGCGGTAATCATTATTACCAGTGACAAGTGCTACCAAAACAAGGAATGGGTCTGGGGTTACCGGGAATACGATAACCTTGGTGGCGTTGACCCTTATTCCAATAGTAAGGCCTGCGCGGAATTGATCACCAGTGCTTACCGCGATTCATACTTCAAGAAACCAAAACCTCCCTTTAAAGATGTTGCTGTGGGCACTGTCAGAGCAGGAAACGTAATTGGTGGGGGAGACTGGGCTGAAAACAGGCTAATTCCAGATGTCATGCAATCCCTAGCTAATGATCAGCAAGTTATAATTCGCAATCCTAATTCTATCCGCCCCTGGCAATTTGTTCTGGAGCCCCTTGACGGTTATCTGACTCTGGTGGAGCGGCTCTGGACTAATGGGGCCGAATACGCAGAAGGGTGGAACTTTGGGCCCAATGAAAATGATGCTCAATCTGTTTCCTGGATCGTAGAGCAATTGGGTAAATTGTGGGGCACAACAGCAGACTGGGAAGAGCTTCCCCAGCCCTACCCTCATGAAGCCAACTATTTAAAGCTAGATTGCTCCAAAGCCCGCCAGAAATTGAAATGGGCACCTAAACTTACCTTGAATACCACATTACAGTGGGTAGTAGAATGGTATCAAGGTTACGACAACAATGAAAATATAGCAGCGCTTACTAAAAACCAGGTTACGGCATATCAAAACCGTAATAAACCTTAAACTTATCTGGCTTTTGAATTTCCAGCCCAAATCTGGGTTAACTTTTTAAATCTTTATAAAAACTAATCGATTTTCATGCAAAGGGTTCTAGTCACCGGCGCGACAGGGTTTATAGGAAAATATACGCTACCATTATTATTGGGCAAAGGCTTTGAAGTCCATGCTGTTTCGTCCAAACCTATCAAACCTGACAATAATTATAGCTGGCACCAGGCGGACCTATTAAAAACCGATCAAATAACAGACTTGGTAGCGCAAGTTTCCCCATCTCATCTTCTGCATTTTGCATGGTACGCAGAGCCCAAAAAATACTGGACTTCTCCCATCAACCTGCAATGGTTACAATCCAGCATAAGTTTGTTGGAAGCTTTTAAAAATAATGGTGGAAAACGGGCCCTATTTGCTGGCACATGCGCCGAATACGAATGGAAGTTTTCCAAGTATCTTGAAAACAAAACTCCTTTAAATCCTTCCACCCTTTATGGAACTTGCAAACACTCCCTGCAAATAATCCTCGATGCTTATAGCCGGGAGACTCAACTCAGCAGTGCCTGGGGACGCATATTTTTTCTCTTTGGCCCTGGGGAGCATCCTGATCGACTGGTTTCATCTGTCATAAGGTCCTTATTAAAAAATGAAACGGTTCCTTGTTCCAAAGGAGATCAACTACGAGATTTTTTATATGTAGAAGATCTTGCTTCAGCTTTTGTATCTATATTAGAAAGTGATGTCGAGGGACCCATCAACATTGGCTCAGGAAAGGCAGTGGCCGTCAAAGAGCTGATAAAAAAAATATGTGAAAAAGTTCAGAAACACGACTTAATCAGATTTGGAGAGTTACCAACACCGCCGGGCGACCCTCAGGAGTTGGTCGCAGACATCACCAAACTAACTAAACAAGTTGGATGGACCCCGAAGTATGACCTCGATGCAGGAATTGAAAAAACTATTCATTGGTGGGGAAAAAAGCTTTCATGATCTTTCAATAGCCAGATTGACAAACCTTAATTCCCTAGAATACCAAAAATGAAAACCCCAACTGTAAGCATCATAATGAATTGCCTCAATGGAGAACGCTATCTTCGACAGGCTATCGACAGCGCATTCAACCAAACTTATAAGGAATGGGAAATCATATTCTGGGATAATGGATCTACCGATGCCAGTGCCGAAATCGCAAAAAGCTATGGTGGCCGGGTACATTATTTTAGTAGCGAAAAGACTCTCACTCTTGGAAAAGCCCGAAATCTCTGCATGGCGCAAGCCAAAGGTGATTATATTGCTTTTTTAGATTGTGACGATATTTGGCTTCCGCAAAAACTAGAAAAGCAGATTCCGTTATTTGAAAAAGATAATGAAGTAGGCCTCGTTTTTAGCGATACGGTCTACTTTAACGAAAATGGCATCATTTGTCAGCTATATCAAAAATCTAAACCTTCCCGCGGACGAGTGTTTGGAGAACTACTGAGGAAATATCATCTTTGCATAACTTCGGTAATGATTCGAAAATCAGCAGTTCAAAATATTGAATGGTTTGATAACACGCTAAGCTTATGCGAGGATGCTTGTTTTTTTCTCAGGCTTGCCTATAGATTTAAGCTGGATTATTGTGATGAGCCTCTCGTGAAATACCGCGTACATCCCGATAGTAGCACCATCAAAAATTTTGGCGGCTTTGCCAAGGAAAGAGATCGGATTTTTGAAATTATGAAGGACGAATTTCCAAACCTTGAAAAAGAATATGAGGAAGACCTGAAGTTTTGGCAGGCAAAAACTACTACCCAAAGAGCCATTAACGAGTGGATCAACCATAACCCAAGAAATGCCAGAAGAATATTAAAAAATATCAGCATTAAAAACCCATTAATTTATGCTCTTTTCCTTATAACTTTTCTTCCAGCTTTCACGTTTAAAACGTTGTTTATCTTAAACTATAAAATTAAGAGCTGGCTTAACTGGTATAAGCTCGAGTAACAAGGTTATTAATAGAGGCTCTTTTTTCAAAAATCAAAAAATTATTCTAAACAAACTGTTTTGGTCGATAACAATTCCACAGACCCGACCCTTTCCAAAGAAGCTGACATATCGTTTGCTCTTGTTATTTGAGGTCAACTATGAAAATTCTGGTTACAGGTGACAGAGGTTATATAGGGAGTGTTTTAACCCAGATGCTCGAAGAAAAATCCCATGAGGTTGTGGGATATGACATCGATTATTACCAGGGGACAGACCTTTATCCCACCAAACGCGCCTACAAGCAAATCACCAAAGACCTTCGCCATATTTCCCCAGGAGACGTTGAAGGCATGGATGCCGTTATTCATTTGGCCGGACTCTCCAATGACCCGTTAGGAGAATTGAATCCCACCCTTACAGAAGATATCAATTACCAAGCCGCAATCAAACTCGCCGAGCTAGCCAAAGAAACTGGCGTTAAAAGATTTATTTATTCTTCATCGCAGAGCATGTATGGGATATCGCAATCCGATGGAGAACTCGATGAAGATGACAGCGAAAAAAAACCCTTAACCGCTTATGCAAAAACCAAATGGAAAGCTGAGCTAAAATTGAAAGAAATGGGAGACGGCAAATTTGTTGTCTCCTGCTTTCGCCCTTCCACTGTTTTTGGGGCCAGTCCACGCCTGAGATGTGATATTGTATTCAACAATTTGGTTGCCTGCGCCTATACAACCGGAAAAATCGAAATCAAAAGCGATGGCACGCCTTGGAGGCCCGTTGTGCATGTCAGGGATGTATCCAGTGCCTTTATAGCGGGCCTGGAAGCTCCGGAGGCGATAGTGGCCAACAGATCATTCAATGTTGGAATTCCCAATGGGAATTTTACGGTCAGAGATTTAGCAGAAGCCGCCCAAAAGGTGGTTCCCGGAAGCACCCTGTCTTTTACCGGCGAACACGGATCAGATGCCAGGACCTATAAAGTAGGGTTTAGAAGAATTCTCACCGAATTAAAAGATTATTTCAAACCCGAATGGGACCTGATCCGAGGAGGCCGTGAACTTATAGAGTTATTTCAAAAGGTCCACCTCACGGAGGAGCAGTTCAGGGGTCCGTCCTGCGTCAGGCTTATGAAATTGAATCAAATGATCCAATCTAATGCGCTAGATAAAAACCTTACCCGAATATGAATTATGAGTGATTCTATATTTCAAGTTATTTCCAACTGTCGAATTTGCGGAAAAGACAAATTAAACAATATTCTGGACCTTGGCGAACAGCCGCCTGCCAATAGTTTGAGGGATAACCTGGAGGAGCCTTTACCCTCTGTTCCCCTTTCTATTGTCCATTGTGATAACTGTAGAACAGTGCAACTCAAGGAAACAGTAAAACCAGAATATTTGTTTTCAAAATATGTGTGGGTAACGGGAACTTCATCCACAGCACAGACTTATAGCTCGTTTTTTTGCGATGAAGCTTTAACGCGTCTTCCAGACAGAGACTTATTTGTTGCTGAAGTCGCAAGCAATGACGGGACTTTCCTGAAGCGGTTTAAAGACAAGGGACACAAGGTTCTAGGGATTGACCCCGCCGGGAATATTGCGCAGATAGCCATTGATAAAGGCATCCCCACACAGGTAGAGTTTTTTGACAATAAGGTCGCGGAATCCATTGTAAATGAACACGGAAAGGCCGATTGCATATTTGCCCGTAATGTAATCCCTCATGTCGACAATATCCACGGAGTGATTTCGGGGATGGCTCACTGCATAAAAGATGAAGGTATCGCCATTGTAGAATTTCACTACGGTGAAAATATAATGTCGGAATTACAGTACGATTCAATTTATCATGAGCACCTTTTTTATTTTTCATTCCAAAGCCTCCGATATCTTCTGGAAAAGCATGGGCTTGCAATATTCGACTATAATGTAAGCCCGATAAGTGGCGGCTCTATAGCTCTTTACTGCGCAAAAAATAAGCGACCAGAAACTTCCAAGCTTAAAAAGAAACTCGAAATGGATGAAAATTCCGGGTTAGGCCTTAAGGAAAAATGGCTGGAATTTTCAGAAAAATGTTTTGACCATAAAAACAAGCTTATTGAAGTTGTCAAAATGCATAGCGGAAATGGAGCCAAAATGATTGGTTACGGGGCTTCCGCCAGAAGCTCAACCCTATTAAACTTCTGCGGCATTGACCATCGTCACTTGACCTGTATCGCAGATGGGAACCCCATCAAGCATGGGAAGTTTACTGCGGGCACAGATATTCCCATAGTTTCACCCGATGAAGCTTTCGCAAAAAATCCGGACACCGTGCTTCTCCTGGGTTGGAACTTTAAAGATGAAATTTTAAAAATCATAAAGGACCAATATCAGTTTCATGGAAAGGTAATACTTCCTCTTCCCAACGACCCTCAAATTATCGAACTTTAACCAAAAAAAATATGAAATTTCACAAACAGCAATTCGAAGGAGTTTGGATCATTGAAGCTGAACCGATAGCCGATAGCCGAGGAGCTTTTCGTCGCCACTTCTGCCAAAAAGAATTTCAAGAAATTGGCTTGGACATTAAAATTGTACAAACAAATATTTCCGAAAATAAAAAGAAACACACATTAAGAGGATTTCATTATCAACTCCCCCCCCATGAAGAGGCCAAAATATTAACTTGCTTGAATGGGGCATTTTATGATGTCATCGTTGATTTAAGACCCGATTCGGAATCTTACCTGAAATGGATGTCCTTTGAGCTTACAGCAGAAGACAACTTAAGCCTGTATGTTCCATCAGGGTGCGCAAATAGTTATCTCACTCTGGAGGACTCAACCACGATTCTGTATTATATGTCTGAGTTTTATTCTCCAGGATCTTATACTGGATTCCGCTACAATGACCCCTTATTTTCAGTGAAATGGCCAGCGGAACCTGCTGTCATATCTGAAAAAGATGAGAAATTTGATGATTTCGACCCCCAGTCCATATAGGCCGTCTAAAATTCCCTGGTATTTTTTTTCGAGCACCTGGGTTTTCTTTTCATGAAAATATTTTTAACCGGCGCAACCGGATTCATTGGACGTCAACTGGTTCCATTAATGGAACACCACCAGCTGCTACTGGTCGGGCAACATGAAGAAAATTTCAACAAAACCAATTTAAAGTTTATAAAGAGCGACTTGAAAAACTTTGATAGCTGGAAGGAGGAGGTTGAAGAGTTTTCTCCCGAAGCCTGCATCCATCTGGCATGGTCAGGCTTGCCTGATTACTCTTTTTCAAGGTGCATTGAAAATTTTGATATAAATATACAACTGCTGAACTTCCTAACTCATATTGAGTGTAAAAGGGTTTTTATCGCGGGAACCTGCTGGGAATATGGAGGCCTGCAGGGGCAAACAAGTGAAAATGCTCAAGCAGAAGCTCCGAACTTGTTCGCATCATTCAAAACGGCTATTCGGTTGGTCGGGAGACAGTTAGCAATATCCAGGGGCATCAATTTAATCTGGGGAAGAATTTTTTTTGTCTATGGACCCGGGCAGAGGCCAACTTCCTTGATTCCCAGTTGCTACCAGTCTTTGAAAGATGGGGAAGTTCCTGAATTAAGAAATCCAAATGCCGTCAATGACTTTATTCATGTGTCAGATGTAGCCAGGGCGATTTTGAAGCTTATTGAAAACCCTTATGTTGAGGGTGTTTTTAATATTGGCTCAGGAAAACCAAGAAGCGTTATTGACATTTGCAGAATCATGACTAAAAAACTTAATTTGGAAAACTTGCTTCCCGAATCAATTGATTGCCCTAAGGACAACGGACTGTGGGCTGATACCTCTTTGATTAATGAAACAATTGACTGGCACCCCGAACTTTCCATCGAAACTGGAATAAGCGAAACTATTCGGAGCTTGGAATTGAAATCATGATCATTCCTGATCAAGCTGCAATCTTGTGCGGTGGACTTGGCTCCAGGCTACGTCCAATAACAGACAAAACTCCCAAACCCATGGTTCCGGTGAACGGGGTCCCCTTCCTGGAGCATCTAATTTGCCAATTAAAGGAAAATGGCATATTCAAATTTGTTTTGATGACGGGTTATTTGGGTGACCAGATTCAAGACTATTTCGGAAATGGCAATAAGCTGGGCGTGCAAATTCAATATTCCCAAGGACCTGCCGAATGGGAAACGGGCCGAAGGCTTCACCGGGCAAAAGACCTCCTTCAAGATATATTCATGCTTCTTTACTCGGACAACTTTGTTCAGTTTGATCTGAAAAAACTTGCAAAATTTTATGCGGACAAAAAAAAACTTTTATGCTTCATCGTACAGGAAAAATCTAACGGGAATATCCGATTAGGGGAAGACGGTGTTGTGGAGTTATACGACAAAACCCGGTCTGCAAAAAACACAGGTTTCGTAGAACTGGGGTATATGATAGCCAGTAAAGAGATTTTTAAATTTATTACGGACAACAACTCAAGTTTTTCTGATGTTATAGCCCAACTGGTTTTGGAACACCAGGTTGCGGGCATGGTAGGGGGGGATGCCTACCACAGTATTTCGGATCCAGACCGATGGAAACTGACGGAAAAGTATTTGACCCCAAAAAAGATCCTCTTGATTGACCGAGATGGAGTGATCAATCACAAGGCTCCAAAAGGCGAATACATTGACTCATGGGATCAGTTTTCTTTCATTCGGGAAAATATTCAAGGAATGAAATCTCTTTCCAATTCAGGATTTTCATTTATTATCATTTCCAATCAGGCAGGTATTGGGAGGAAAATGGTTTCAGAAGAAACCGTAAGATCAATAAATGAAAAAATGAAGAATGCTCTGGAACAAGAAGGGATTAAAATTTTAGGAATCTACGTCTGCCCCCATCATTGGGAGGACAATTGTTTTTGCAGAAAACCAAATCCCGGACTTTTTTTCAAAGCAACAAAAGAGTGGTTGTTTCGATTAGACAAAACTATTTTCATAGGCGATGACCCAAGAGATTGCCAAGCGGCGTATAATGCTGGCTGCGGGTCTATATATATTGGAGACAAATCTGAATTGAAGGATCTCTCTATAGACGAGCAGCCATGCGGGGCATTTAATAACCTTGAAGCAGCTTTACCTGTTTTGGAGAAAATATGATCATTTCTCGGACCCCATTTAGAATCAGTTTTGCCGGCGGCGGAACCGATTTGCCATCCTATTATTTAAAAGACGATGGACAAGTGATCAGCACTACCATTGATAAGTATATATACGTGGCGGTTAAGCGTCAAACGGCTATTGCGGAACATAAATTCCGAATCAACTGGAGCAAGGTGGAGTTTAGGAATAACGTTGATGATATTGAGCACCCCATTGTTCGGGAAGCTCTAAAAATGATGGATATTGATTTTCCGCTGGAGATTTCTACATTTGCAGATATCCCTGCGCAAACTGGACTAGGATCTTCAAGCGCCTTTGCGGTGGGGTTATTACACGCTCTTCATGCTCTTAAAGGCGAGATGGTTACAAAAGGGACTCTGGCCGCCAAAGCCTCACAATTAGAAATAGATATATTAGGCAGAAAAATAGGGAAGCAAGATCACTATTCTGCGGCTTACGGAAACCTGAATGTTTTCACCTTTCATTCAAACGATTCGGTTTCCGTAGACCCGGTTTTTTACCGACACGAAACCAAAGAAGCTGTTGATTCTCATTTAATGCTGTTCTATACAGCACTAAAAAGGGATGCAAACGAAATCCTAAAACCTCAGAGTGAAAGGACCGATGAAAAACGCCGTATCCTTTCTAAGATGAAAGACTTGGTAACACCCATAAGGGAGGTTTTGTCAACGGGCTCTAACCTTCACCAGATTGGAACCGCATTGCATCAAGGTTGGCTCCTTAAAAAAAGCATCACTGAAAAAATTTCATCTCCTAGTATTGATGAATATTATGAACACGCCTTAAGTGCAGGTGCCCTAGGTGGCAAGCTTCTAGGGGCCGGGGGTGGAGGCTTTTTACTATTATATGTAGAACCGCAAAACCAAAAAAAGGTTAAAGAGAGCTTATCCAATCTTTATCAATTACCCTTTCAATTTGAAAACACAGGAACTCGAATTACTTATTACGACCAGCTAGAAGTCTAAAGATCAAGGGCCTTATTCCACACATTGCCCACCCTTTGAAGCAATCTATCGTGATCCAAAGATTAGAAATTAATTTATGAACCTTTCAGAATTGAAAATCGGATTCGTACCCTACGGGGATCTCGAACACCCATGGAACCTCAGAAATTTCGTCTTCTACGCCCGCAAACGCAAGCTACAATTCGAAATTGAACAAGCTGACAAAGATTATGACATTATAGTTTTGTCACCACTCGCCGACACTAGCGTCTGGGCCAAGTATCCCAGAGGAAAAGCGAAGATTATTTTTTTCCTGGTTGACTCTTATCTGTCAATCCCGCAGGGAAACTTTAAAGGAATATTTAGAGGTTTGGCAAAATTCATGGTGAGGGAACAAAAATACTTAAGGTTTAATTACCTGGAATCACTGCAGGCAATGTGCGCCAGAGCTGATGCTGTTGTATGCACCACATTGGAACAGAAATCCGAAATCAGCAAATACTGCGACAACACACATGTTATTCTCGAATGCCACTTTAAGGCGGTTCGCCATTCTAAGTCAGACTACAGCATTGGAAGCAGAATAAACCTTGTCTGGGAGGGCTTACCCGCTAATGTGGAAGGTTTTTCTCAAATCAAGGATGTACTAATTGACCTCAGAAAAAAATATCCGATTTCCCTTCATATAATCACAGACCTTGTACACAAAAAATATTTAAATCGAATTGGCAGAACACATATGATTGATGAGGTAGGAAAAATTTTTGGAGACGCCTCCCACTTAAACAATGAGTCGATGTTTTATATGTACCAATGGAATCTGGACACATTTTCCCATATTGTAACAGCATGCGATATCGCGATCATTCCCATAGATACGAATAAACCTTTAGCCAGAGGAAAACCAGAAAACAAACTGCTTTTATTTTGGCGGATGGGAATGCCCACACTGGTCTCTTCTACGCCTGCTTATACCAGGGCGATGGACGCATGTGGATTAGACTCTTATTGCAAAAACAATGGCGAGTGGGCAGCAAAACTTGAAAACTTGATCGTTGATGTGGAGGCCCGCAAAAAGGTGGGGTTGACCGGCAAGCAACACGCTGACAGTTGCTATAGCGAAAATATATATATGGAACAGTGGGATAGGCTTTTTGAATCTGTCCTTTAGCCTGCTTAATCTATAATGACTCGAAATGAATTGGTTTTTAAAAAGCTCCTACCTTACCCCTATCTTTTGCCGATTCAAGTGGAACCGGTAATCGCAGAAGCTTACTGGTATGGGCATTTGAAAGGAGGCGCCCGATTCCAGGGGCATCTTCCCCAAAAATTGCCAGGTTTCGATGAACATAATCTTTTTGTTCCCCATTTAATTCAAACCGGAATCTTTCAGGAGCAGAAAGCTCATAAAGCGAAATATCTTTAGAGCCGTGATCTGAAATAAACTGAAGCATATTGTAAGGAAAAGTTTCACTCACCTCATTGTCCATCCCACCCAGAATATCTGTCATCCGTTTTGAATCCCAGAGAATTGCCGACTCGACAAAACCCAAAATTTTTCTATCTTCCAAAAAATTCACTTCTTTTAAAAGACGGTGAGTCGCAGTGCGTACTACTTCCACAATACCCTTTAAATATTGAGTGAACGCTTTGGCTTTAAAAGTATATAAAAGATTAAATCCGATTTCCCCATTGGTGTATTTTTCAATAACACCCGGAGACTGAATAAAAGCTTCCAGTTCTTTCCGGTCTTTCCATAATTCCGTATCAGTATGCTTTCGAAAGTCCTGAAATAACTCTTCTACGCTGGAACCAATAATAGATTGAGAGATAAGCTCGAGCCATCTAAAAACAGATAACTGGTGGGTTATCAGGGCCTTTGCTACGGTTGAAAAAATAACATCATTATAAAAAATAGTTATAATCAGATGCATTTGGCGGCATTCCAGATAATCTTCGTAGGATAATGTTTTACTGGCAACACAAATATCTTCGATATCAGCAACTTTTATCTTCTTACCAGAAATATCATAAGAACCAAAGGCCCGCGGTAAGACTCGAGAACGAATTTCCATTCCATATTTTTCAATTGTTTCCGCTGTTCCCAACTCGCTTCCATGCAATATCATAAGTTGATAGGGAATAATTTTATTAAAACCCGCCTTAACGGTAGCTTCCAGGGTTTTAAAATGGGAATCCCGAGTCTCTCCTGGCAAGCCAAGAATCAGTTCACAGTATGAATTGGCATCTACATTTTCCGCTTCTTTGGCCAGTTCCATAAGTTCATCTGGAGAAATATTTTTTCTCTTGATATTTTCCAGCACATCCAAGTCCAGAGATTGAACTGAGCCAGAAAGAACTATTTTCCCATCCACAATACTCGCGACCTCCAAAACCCTTTCCTTCTTATTTTTTCCGGTCGAAGTATTGATATGATCGGGCCAACCAAACATCGCCCGTGATCCTGCAAGGGCTTTGGCCGTTTCAATATCCTCCTTGTACATCCCAAAATTGGAGTCTGCGATATAAAGGTCATTTCTACCGCCTTGGGCACGAACTTTCTCCATTTTTCGACCAATGTATTCCACTTCCGAACGAACGGTACTTACCGAGAACCGGGAAATTTTGTCATAGAAATCCAGGCCCTCGGTGCAAAACGTGCATTTGAAGGGACATCCCCTTTTGGTCTGAATAAGAGGCCATAGCCGTCCATCGAAAAACTCATCGAATTTCCCAGTCAGGTAAGGGGAAGGTATTTCATCTAAATCGCGAATCCGCTCCGCCGACATCGGGCTGACCATTAGTTTACCGTCTTGATCAATGTATTGGACCGAAGGCATGGCTCCTCCCAGTTTCTTCAAATCCATTCCTGTTTCATCCAGGGCTTTTAGGATATTTAAAAAAGCCACCTCCCCCTCGTGAAGAACATAGAAATCGATTTCCGGGTGCTGCCGCAAAAAACTTTCTTGTTTTTCACTAGTCAATGGATAGTTCGGGCCGCCCATCACTATGACAGTTTCGGGACTAAGCTCCTTGATGCGACGGGCAATTGCGAGGGAAAGTGCTGAATTCCAGACAAAATTGCTGAACCCAAACACATGAGGTGGGTCTTCCTCTTTCAGGGCTTGATCTACATTTTCTGGATAACGAAACAAACGAATAGGTCGAGAAAATTGCAGTTGCTTTTCAGCATATGTTGCAATACAACCAACTGCCAAGGGAAAGGTATCCGCTCCGAGACTTTGCGTATCTTGCCCGGTGTATGTCAGGTCCGCGAGCCACGCTCTTATATTGGTTTGGTTTTTCAATTTTTCCATGATTTAGAAGGGTAAACCGTATGGTATAGAGGCGAGTTAAGCATAAACAATCATTCACTTTAGTTTACAACTAATATACCACAACAAGATATAGTGAGATAATCCCATCAAGCATCGCCTTCAACACAGAAGCAGATGCTCAGGGTATATTTACTATTTTCATCCCTGATCGTCCATAAATGAACAAATGTGGCCTCAATTTCAATACTCGTCAAAAGACTCTCATTTAGCCCGCAAGACTGGCATTTACAATATTATCCAATTTATTTATAATTGCCATATTTGTAACAAGAGGCTTTATAATCTCTGAAGCTACTTTTCCAAAACGCGCCTTCTGGCACACCTTTTACTGACTTGGGAGGCTAACTTCAATAATTACCAGAGTTGCCGGGCTCGCATTCTCCTAATCATCCAAAGTCAATTTAAACGTTTTCCAAACCCAACATCAATGCCAATAAATTGTTCATTGTGTCAAGTCGAAGCGATTTTTTTGTTTGATGCAAAAGATCTCAATAGAAAAATTTCCGACGAGACCTTTTCCTATTACCGTTGCCCCAAATGCCAGCTGGCATTTCTACCCCAAATTCCCGAGAATTTAGACGATTATTACAGCGGATATTATCAATTCCCGACCCTGGAGACGATAGCCCAAACTGCCGCAGGGGAACGGTTTAAACTTGAAATGGTTCAGCAATTCAAAACTGCCGGGAAGCTTTTGGAAATCGGACCTTCGATAGGCGTTTTCTGCTATCAGGCAAAGCAGGCTGGATTCGAGGTAGATGCCATCGAAATGTCCACCGATTGCTGCAAATTCCTTTCTCAAGAGATTGGGGTAAATGCCGTTAATAGTGACAATCCACCTGAAGCCATTAAGAATATGGCGGCTCATGATGTCATAGTGCTATGGCATAATATCGAACATTTGCCGGACCCATGGGCCTGCCTGGAACAAGTTTCTCAGAACCTCAATCCAGGGGGAATTCTCGTGGTTGCCGCTCCAAATCCGGATTCTCTGGGGTTCCGGGTATTGGGTTCTAAATGGCCTCACGTCGATGCGCCAAGACATTTGAACCTGATTCCTCTTAAAACGCTAGTAGAGTATCTTGAGCCCCTTAAGCTTAAACCCCTGATGACTACAACCAATGACCCGGGGGCACAATATTGGAACCGGTTCAGTTGGCAAATATATTTAATGAATTGCTTTAATTATAATGGAAAAAATTATTCGCAAAAATCCAGATGGGAATGGATCTTTTGGGCCGCCATTGGATACATCTTTAGTTTGCCTTTGGCTCTTCTGGAAAGAAGAAATTTAAACGGAAGTGCCTACACAGCTATTTTCAAAAAAGAAACCCTGACAACATAAACCCATCGAGGAATAACAAAAGTTGAGTGCTATTAAAAGTTTTGCCAAAAAGATCCTACGCTCAAAACTTCTTGAGAAAGTCGGGCTTTCTCTTATCAACTATGACATGTTGAAATATGTTAGCCACTATCTCTGGATATTTAAATTACCCAGTATTCCCAAGCTTAAAATAACCTACAGAGAAAAAACAAAAATTACCAATGAAGATATCCATTTATGTGAACGGTTGTTAAAAGCACATAAACTGGTTAGCCTAGAAAAAACTGATACCGAAAACAAAACAAGTTTATTGTGGGCAGACACCTTGAAAGAAAAATATAGCAAGTTGACTTCAGCCCTGGAATCAGAGAACCCCGAAACCCTTGCCTCCACTTTATCTTCAATGTTCAGAGAAGGTTTCGTTTATGGTCTGGCATCTGGCGACCTCGTTAAACATTCAACCAGCACCCTTGGACACAAAATCTGGTCATTAAAATACCATGACAACATAACAGCTTTAGCTGAATTTTTGGGGGTTGTACGGAAAGAATCCCCACAACAAGGCAGAACAGCACAGGCCTTAAATGAGGGATTCGATAACCTTGCGGCCAAAATCGAAGATAACCTCAAAGTTTCAATAGACTTTCCTGACGTTGGGGCTCCCTACGGAATAATGGCAAATGATTCTCTTATAACAATGGAACACCCCGAACATATTTATGTTGCCTTGAAAATTCATCATGCCACCCAGAGCTATCTGGATGAAAAAAATTATAAAAAAGCACACTTGGTTGAAATTGGCGGGGGATATGGCGGACTGGCCTTCTGGATTCAAACTTTGGGCAGGACACCTGTTCAGTCTTATACCATTATTGACCTACCAGTTATAAACGTTCTTCAAGGATACTTTTTATCAAAAGCATTTCATCCTTCTAATGTATGTTTTTTTGGGGAAAGTCCGAAAGCCGAAACCCTATTCCATGTATTACCTACTATTTCTTTTGAAACAATAAACCACAAAATTGATATACTCATAAACGAAAATAGTATGCCCGAGATGACAGAACAAATAGTTGAGGATTATATTCGGACAGCAAAGGATAAGGTAACGGGTATTTTTTTCAGTTATAATCATGAAGCCTACGCCCCTGTTTCTGGGATAAGCCAAGTGCTGGTCCCAGAAATTGTAAATCGTGTAGGCGGATTTAAATGCATGGCAAGAAACATCTCTTGGGTAAGAAATGGTTATGTAGAAGAAACATACATCAAAACTACTTCTCACTGACCTTATAAACCAAAATCACAACCTTAGAAAAAGATCGAATGAAATATTCAGTTTTGTTGCCTACCCGTAACGGCGG